>Ga0209367_1001006_pt1 | contig 32693 bp, 16 predicted proteins | sample WorMetLIZISLAND2_FD_187412 | JGI IMG/M metagenome (GOLD analysis project Ga0209367, IMG submission 187412) | Marine gutless worms symbiont microbial communities from Max Planck institute for Marine Microbiology, Germany - Olavius geniculatus... ...
TCCCCAGACCCCACCCCTACCCTTCCTCCTCCTATTTTAAATTTCTGGATCCGCCACTGTCATGATTTACAAATTGCGCAGTTGCGTCGTCTCGTTTTGTTTGTTGATGTGTAAAAAAACTAATTTGTCATTTCTTATTGTTCGTTTTTATTCGTCGAAGATCACGTCTGTTAGGAAACTGGTGCAACTTCATCAATACTCGTATGAGTTCTCGGTGCCTTTCTAGAGTGTGAATCGGTTTATATCAAAGTGCGTGCAGGCTGCATGTATATAATACACATAAACCGCGATTGATGGCTGACTGCAAAAAGATGCAGACTACACGCTGAGTGTGTTTGAATTCCAGTTAGTCGGGCTACGAGTCAGTCCTAGCACACAGGTGGCGGTTTGATGTAGCGCTTACTATATACATGTCTATAGAGAGGTAGCTACATAACCTATCACCCTGTCAACTCAGCCTTCTGTCCTGCTTGGGTAAAGGAAGATAAAGAGAAGGGGAAATGAAGTAGGCCTACTCGCCTTGGACGCCTGGATGGGGTTAATGCGGAGCGCGTTCACCCGTTCACACTATGTGATGCCATATTAACATCAACATAACATTAACATTATTTGTAAGCTCCATTTATGAGAAACGTCTGGAGGACTGTTAACAGAGCAATAGCGAAATAGTTTGGGTTTGAGCTGGCGTTAAAAAGCGTGAAACTCACCGGCGTAAAATCACTGACTAGTGCTAACGATGGCAACATTATGACGCAACGTGACAGGTAGCTCTGAGCTGGGTTTCCGCAAAGAGCTGTAGACACATTTAACCTTTTTGACCTTTAGCCTCAGAGACTCTGCCGTCTTGCCGTTCATACAGGATCGATTCGGCGATGGGTCGAAACTGCATAACGCGGCGGCCGTGTAAACTGACATCATTCAGCCGGTCTGTATATCTTGCAGACTTCGACGACAGGACATAATTCTCAGCTACGCCCACTTTCGCCAGCTTTCTTGCTTCGCTTACTGAATCTTCACTAGGCTATATTTATTTTTGACGACGACGACCAGCATGTGTAATCCACGCTGGTGGAAGATCATTCTCTTGAGTAACAGGATTGTAACATTAGAATACAAACACAGTTTCTCTTTCTTTTTTTATCTTTCGCATTTTGTTTTCAAAGATGTTTCTGCAGCTTGTAAAAGCCGATTTTACGGCTCCGTTTTTTAAAAGGTAGGCCTACTTTTAAGTGCCGTGTTTTGCCAAACGAAATACCCCCATACTGCAATGACACCGACGCGTTTAGGGGCATATTTAATCATCTACCGTCCATACGACAACGACACGATCGTATAAAAATTTGAATGAATAGAAGAACTAAAAAGACAAAATTGATGAGTATTATAGTCCACTAAGCAATTGCGATTAACGGGCCAGTAATCTGTGAAAGCGGTCTACGTTGGCCTAAGTTCGTTATTTTGCTGTTGTCTAGGGTATACCTGGACTGAAGGGCCAGAAAGGCGAACGGGTAAGCTTATTTTGTGTTTGTTTATGAGGGCATGACCTGCCTACATAGTTTGTAACTAAACACAATTTTTGCGGAAACAAGAAATCTGGGCTAATGCACATGAGACGCGCGAAAACCTATAGCAGTTTCTGTTCGCAGGTAATCTTGGTCTATCTCCATCCATTTCGTCGCAGTGCACTTTGTTGCAGCCAAAAATCGCCCCAAAACACTAAAACTCCCTTTTTAGAGTTCAAGATCAATCAAGGTCATCAATGTTGACAATTTTAAGAAGCTCGTTACCAGTGCTTGTTATGTTAAGCGGCATGTCTGTGCCTATCTGCAACCATTTTTACGCTTGACCACCAACAGCGGATAAATAACCACTTTTTAGACGGGTACCCTTTTTTAACACCCGCGTGCGCAGGCCTCCTTAAACCTAAAGGGTCCAGACTTGAATTGCTAAAATTTACGTTCAATGCTGAAAATTTCATATGCAGGTTGTCTTGGTCTATCTCCAGCCATTTCGGCGCAATTCACTCTTAAAATGTGTGTCGCAGCCCGAAATTGCGAAACATTTACTAAAAGGGGTTCAGGGTCATTCAAGGTCATTGATGTTGACATTCCTAAGAAGCTCGTTGCCAGTGCTTGTTATAACAAGCAGCATATCTGTGCCTATCTGCAACCATTTTCACGTTAGACGAGCCAATAACGGTAGAATAACGCTTTTTAAAGACGGTGCCCCTTTTTCTTTCTCTCGTTCGTAGGGAAACTTTTCACCTAGTGGCATAAAATTGTGTCACGAAATACTAGAGACTCTAAGCTATCATATGGTGAAAACTGGAAATCTCTATCTCACTTGGTCTTGGAACGGTACCGGGACGTGACGGACACCAAGACAGACAGACAGAATTACGTCGTACGCGCTAAAAATTAATAAGCCAAGTCAATTTCGGGACGAACGACTTTGTGAAAGTAGATCTGCGTTAGCAATTTTGAAGAACAACCTGTCACAGATAATGCAGTGCCGCTGCAAAATTATGAGTAAAGTAAGGTTATTATGGAGAATATTGTTATGAGAACTAAATAAACAAAATATATCAGTTGTGTCGCGCTGTGTGTAACGCTTGCAGGGAAGCGCAGGTGTCGAGATCGTTCCCGACATGAAGGTCAGTTTATAGCTACACTAGCTGAATTTCGAACGCTGTATTGCTACCGTTAACTAAAAAGAATATTCAATAAACATTCTAACTGTTAAACATCACTGGTACTGCAAATGACTTCCGCAAAGGTCAAACATAACGTTTACAAAATATTTGAAAATAAAAACATTTCACCGTATCATGGCGAAAGTTATTTGCAACAACTCAGATTAGTTAACATTTAAACCATTAAATCATACTTTCATTAAACCTGTAATTTTGGTCTATCTGTAGCCGTTGGGTTTCTCAAAAATTTTATGCGTGTACCATATCGCTGTTGGAATTAGGATAAAACATGTTTTATTTCAGATAATCGCTACGATTTTGTAGACCTTAACGCTTGCATTATCGTACCGTCTTCTGTTGTACATAGCAATCTGCTCTCTTTGTTTTAATTATTTGAAATTTTAATTTCTGTGTTTTTAAATGTTGCACTTTTGTACGTTTTCGTAATTTTATAGCAGTAATAATTTATTATTGCATTACTGTATTGCAGCTGTTGGAAGACCTGGTAGGCAAGGCGCTGAACAGCTCGTCGTCAGCTCTGCGCGGTGCCCCTGGACCCATAGGTCCACGAGGGGAACCTGGCTACCCGGGAGCCAAGGGTGCTTCCGGCTACCCGGGCAAGGCCGGTTACAACGGCGAGCCTGGTCTGCCAGGAACCCCGGGACCAAAGGGCGACAAAGGTGACGTTGGACCGGTCGGACCTGCAGGAGATCCCGGCTACCCGGGGCCGCCTGGTCTCGAAGGACTCCCTGGTTTACCGGGTGAACCAGGTCTGCCTGGAAAACGAGTACGTGTTAACACAGTAAACACGGCGATTATTAATCTACACTCTGTCCCAAAAAAGCATCCCCAACATTTTCGACTGTAACTTGAAATTCAATTATTCGATTTTGATAATTTTTGGTAAAAATATTCCTGACGCAACTTGCCATCTGTACTACCTGTGAAAAACACAACCAGCGAAATATTACTTTTTTATTCAATGCGATATGGTTGCTTAATTAACATAACACGTAAAAACTCACTTTGTTCACATTTCTGACACTGTGACTGACAATTCATTCAGTTGTTTATTTTTCAACTGCCTGCAGTAAAATTGCTTGGCCCACTATGCGAACACAGGCAAGGAGACGCTTTCTCCATTCATTGACAGCAGTATTGATAATGTTCTGCTCCAGACCAATTCAAGCTTTACCAGTCGCTTCTTGACTTTACAAATATTCCTAAACTTTTCTGGTAGACACACTGCTGCAATACAGTCAAACCTTGTAATAGACTGGCTGTTGGGGCCCACAGGTTAGGATAGACGGAATTTATTGACTTTTTCATTCATTGTAACACGTATTGTGCTTAGTCTGCTTTCCCCAAATAGTGCAAAAGCAGATGTTAGGTGAGGTGGAAACTTACACTTATTTAATAGCCAGTTGTGTCAGAAATAATTATGCCAAAAATTATCAAAATTTGTTGATTTTTATTGAACTTACGATCGATAATATTGGGAATGTTTTTTCAGGTTTTCTGTTTATTTCAACACATATTTCATTTGATCTGCATTCCCTAGGTAGTGCAGAAGCATACATTGAGTGAAATGAGAAACTGAACGGTTATTTGATGGCAAGTTGTGTCAGGAATATTTGTACCAAAAATGTTTTTCAAGTTACAGTTGAAAATGTCGGTGATACTTTTTTCAGGACGCAGTGTATTACTGCATACTGCATGACTAATTTTATGATGTACCGTCAAAGTAGGTGTTCTTTATTTGAGATGCTATCTAGTAGTTGGTTACAGCAAAACTCGTGACAAACTACGTACAATACAGTTGCAGTAATAGCAGTGTTCAACGAAGCAGTGTTTAACGATAGCGTAATAATGTATAGCGGATATGTGACTTAATGAAACCAAATTACAAATTACAAATTACTGCTTACAAATGGCTGCTTATGCAGATTTTGGGACAGCTTCGTTACTAATTGCAGTTGTTTATTAATCACAACTACATTAACAGATAAGAGCGTAGTTCGTGATAAGGGCCAGTGATAACATGGCGTTTAAGTGAAGTTTTTTAATGCTATATTTGATGCTCGAATAAAGGCTATAGATTTTAGTAACTTATGTTAGTGACAATGTGCAGCAAGTTTATTGAAATACATCTGCGACAGGGGCTGAAGGGAGACCCGGGAGAGAAGGGCAGATCGGTGTTCTTGGATGAGAACGGGGTGACGGCGGGTCTCATTGAAGGACCGCCCGGGCCCCGCGGCGCCATCGGCCTGCCTGGAGAAAAGGTCTGTTTCATAGCAAAATTCGCTCTAGCAGTACGATAAATTATCAGTGTTTTTATAAGCTTAGCTGACTTCTTGTCAGTGGCGTATTTGGTGGAGCAATCTGTCATGCCCCTTCTCGGCGCTGACAAATCTGCACACATCTGCTTGCTAAAACATCAAAATTTCTGTATCAGTTTACACGTTGCCTTAGCTTTGAATTCCAAATACATCACTGTTCTTTGTGTTCTGTGTTTTCGTATGCAGACTGCAGTTGCTGGTATATTTTTCATAGTTTTGCATTTTCTTGCAGAATAGACATGTTTATTGTTTGGTTGCTGGGGAGGGGCATTTCTTCAGTGGCAAGCCGTGTTCTTTCGTGCTTTGAAGAGTTAAAACTTACTTGGTTTGTGACAGGGTGACGTCGGCTTACCTGGATTAATGGGTCTACCTGGTGAGAAAGGTGAGAAAGGACTGATGGGCAGACGCGGTCGTCGGGTAAGTAGTGTATCTTGGCGATTCTAGTATGTTTTGTACTGTTTCGTTTTATCAGCAGTTTTGCAGTTTGTCAGTAATGTAATATATACAGACAATAATGTTAATGAACAATAAAACTGTTTTTAGACCTTTGAAATGTTTTTTGCACTTTATGACTTGGCATAGGCCTATTCATTTTTAAGTTAAATAACCTCAATGGTCTGCAGCTCTTGACTGTGCAAATTAGGTCTATTATCAAGCATATGACATAATAGGCGAATAGGCCTATTTTTAGAACTAGCTCAAAAATAATGTGTTGTCTCACTGATTCTTATTTGCAGATTTTACGACTAATGTTTACATACTCGAATAAACATTAAGGCCTGCGCTTTGTTTAGTTTAGCTACAAATTGAGCTGTCAATAAAAATCGCATGAAGCTCTGTATAAATGAGAAATGTTAAAAGTCGACAAATGTTTGGCAAATGTCAGACTAGAAGTACATGCATTTATACTAAATAATGTTAATCCGTGTATGTGTTACCTGCCCTGACCTTGGCGACAAGGCATGCTGTTGCTGTTGAACTGATAGGGTCGAGTGCGCAAAGGTCACACAGGTGACTCGGGACCACGCGGCTTACCTGGGCCTAAGGGTGATCTCGGCGAACCAGGCCTGGATGGAATTGACGTAAGTGACTTCTCTCAAGTTAACGTTTTTCGGTATGTTTGTTGCTCAGTCGATCGACTCTCTGTCTCACCTCACAACGCGAAGGAATTCCTTATTAATAAGCGTCCATGAATAGGCTAAGTGAGCTGGATACAGAAATTTCTGTGGAGGTGAATAAATCGGAGGGCTGGTGGCATAAAGAGATTTATCTCCGAATGGGGACTTTTACAGGATTTTTCCCCTGAGACAGTTTTTGACTTGTTTCGTGCAAAGCATCGCATTTTTGGCAGCTTCTACCTACAAAAGTGATGTGTTTGATATGACAGTTTGTACATAGGCATTATCTACACCGTGTCCGGAAAAACATCCTGGACATTTTTGATGGTAGCTTAAAGAAAAATTAACAGATTTTAATAATTTTTGACAGGAAAATTCCTAACACAACTGGCCATTAAACGGCCGTTTAATTTTGCACCGCACCTAATGTCTACTTTTGCACTACCTTGGGAAAATAGAACCAACAAAATATTGTATTTTTGTCCAAGAAAGCATTATTGCTTAATCAAAATAAGACCTAAAACACATTTTTCACATTTCTGTCACTTGGGTTGACAGTTCATCCCGCTGTTTGTTTTACAACTGCCTACAGTAAAAAAATGTTCAAAGTGTCAGCCCACTACGTGACCACAGGCACAGAGATGGTTTCTTCTGTCGTTGACAGCAGTGTCAACGATGTTCTCTTTCAGACCAATCCTGACTTCAGCAGTCACTTTTTGAATTCATCAACATTCTTGAATGTCATTTGGTTGACACAGTGCTGCAAGACAGTCAAACCTTGTAATTGACTGGCGGTTCGGAACCATAGGTCGGAAGATATAAAATTTATTAAAGTTTTTTTGTTCATTGCAATGCACATATTGCTTGTTTGGGTTTTCCCAGGTAGTACCGAAACACACACTAGGTAAGGTGGAAACTAAAACGGTCGTTTGATGAGCAGTTGTGTCAAAAAATATTTGCACAAAAAAATTATTAAAATCTACTAATCTTTCTTTAAGTTACAATCGATCATGTTGAAGATGTTTTTTGACGTTTTTTGTTCATTTCAATTCATATTTCGTTCGTTCAGTTTTTTCCAGGTAGTGCAGAAGCAGACATTGGGTGAAGTGGTAAAATGGCCGGTCATTCGATAAGCAGTTGTGCCAAATATATTAGTACCAAAAATTATTAAAATTAATAAACCCGCCTTCGAGTGACAGTCGACAATGTTTGGGATGTTTTTTTCCAGACACGGTGTACATGTATATAATAATTGAGAGTTACGACCCCCAATAACTTCTAAGCGTAGCTACCTGTCCGCTTGTAATGCAATAATTGCAGTTGGGATAATGCGTCTCTATTAATGTTAAACTCTATTCGCCAGTGTGAGCAAAACATGAAACGGCCTGTCTCGTTTGCAGCTAATAAACGAGACGAGTGACAAAGAAACAAAGTGCCGAAGATGTCAGCTGTAGCAGATTTATCGTGCGAAGGCGAAGTATAATCGTATCAGCCAGCATTCCATACAAAAAACAGATACATGTATGTGCACCAAGAATATCAGCAGCATAATACTGCGTTCGATGTGGTCACGAACAAAATAAATTTACTACATGACTGATCAAAAACATAAGTTTATATGCACATTTTTTCGAATAATTAAATATATGGCATTTTTAGTGTGGAAAGACGTTTATACACACTGTTTACACAGTTTGCCATTTACGCAGATGGTGTTTTGAATTAGAAATGCTGCTTTTTGCAGGGAACTGATGGAGTACCGGGAACGCCTGGATTGGATGGAAGACCTGGTGAGATCGGTTCTCAAGGGCCTCAGGTATGTGAATGCGTGAGTTAATAATCACATGCCATGTTATGTTCAGCGCACTGCGAGTCCTTGCAGTGAGTGAGATTGCTAAACCTTAAGATATTATAAAAAGACTTCATATTTGAACCATTTTACGCGAGAAAGCAGCTACTGCTTTCGGCGCGTCTTAGCCATCGCAATTCTGTCTGTCCGTCCGTCCGTCTGTCTGTCTGTCTCTCTGTCCTTTTGTCACACGGGTGGATCAGTCAAAAACGGTGCAAGCTAGGATCACCAAATCTTCACGGTCGGGTGCCTGGAAGACTCTAGTTTCAGGAACCGTAAAGCTTTTCCATAAATTCAAAGGGGGTCATTCCGAACGAGGGCGCTAAATGAGAGGGGGGTGGGCAAAATAGGCGATTTTTGGCCAATAAGTCGCTGTATCTCAGTAACGGTGCGAGATAGGGCCTAGGTTACTATAAATCACTAATAGGAAGTCGTACACTGGCTCTCGATTGGCGCCGAATTCAATGACCTTGAATGATTTTGAACGCAAAAATAGGGGGTTTTATGGATTTTTTGGTGATTTTGGACTGCGACACAAATCTATATCATTCACAAGGTGGCGCCTCGCTACTATCATTATGCGATCCAAATAGAGAATTTGGTATTCTTGTATTAACTTAGCGTGAACCGGAACTGCTATAGGCTATCGCGCGTATCGTGAGTATTAGCTCAAATTTCTTGTACAATTTGTTACATACCGGTATGAGCTCAGTTTACCTTATCACTTGTGTTCTGTTGTGTTTGGTTAATTTTAGCAGCATTGTGTTATCTGTCTTACATATAATAGGCTCAAGTACAAAGCCTGTAAACAGGTCTCCTAGTCCTACAAGTTGTGAGCAGCAGAAAATGTCTGTATTTTGTCGTAAAACTATTTTTCACTTTCGGCGATCTGATCAAAATATGATAAAATATCTGTTGTTTTAAGCATACCGGTTTTGAGCAAGATCTAGATGTAGTCGACGTTAATGGAATTTGGACATTAAACAAATACAGAAATGATAAGCACGACAACTTTCGAATTTACTGTTATTCTGATTTCTGTATTTTGACGTAAAGACTTTAGAGCTAACCTTTCATCTAGGCCTCCTACTTTGTATTCATATTTTCTTATAGGCTAATTGAAAGTACTACATCGTTATCATTTTATTCGTCACCAGATATAATAGTTCGTACGGAGAAAGCTGTAGTGATAATTTATCACGTACATCATAATTTTATGTTATCGTTATCAGTACGCTTTGCTTACTAACTGGCTCGTCAAGCCAGCTCAACCAGCGTTCATCGAGCTGGCTTGACGAGCCAGCTTGGTCGTTTAAACACTCATCAAACCAGCTTAATAAGCCAGTTTGGTGCGTGCTTGAGTTTCTACTCCAGACATGTTTAAACAGGCATTCATAAAGCTGCTTGACAAGCGCTCGTCGAGCCAGTTTCATCGTGTAAATAGGGTATAGCAAAATATACAATGTGCTATTTTCCACCAGGCTAATTTAGTATTTATTACTATACTGTAAAGAAATTAATTGTGTTGTCTATAGGGCTTTCCTGGACAGAAAGGTGAACAAGGTGATATTGGGCCGCCAGGTATTAATGGAGTTGATGGTTTGCCTGGCCCACAAGGTCCACCGGTCAGTAGTCTAACTATATGATACATAGCGCTACAATTATACGATACGATAAGGATTTGCAGTTAAAAACTGCAGACAAGATGCAAGTTTAAGCTTAATTATAACATTCTTGTATTTTTGTTTTATGCAGCAAAAATACTTTCTTTTACAGTGTGTGTGTGTGTGTGGGGAGTATTACAAGGGTGTTAGAGGTGCGGCTTCACATAAAAAAAAACTAGTTTAGTGGACCACAGTGCATTAAAATGTTTATGAGCTCCCACACAGTGGACCGATGAAAGCTTTGTATGCAAAGTCCTTTTTCTTTCTCTTCTTCATCTTCTTCCTTATATGCATGTACAGTGGTTGTTTTATTGGCGTGGTAGGGTGATCCTGGTGCTGTAAAGTTTCTACCGGAAAGTAGTTCTTCAAATGCTATCGGAGTGAGTATGACACAGTATACAAATAACGGCTGGCGTCGAAGTCATCATTGAAAATTTTTGACCCGAAGTTCGTAAAATGTTGCCTGAAATCGAAGATCGGGGGCAAAATTTTACGAACTAAGTGGAAAAAATTTTAATAATCATCGACACGCCAGTGACTATTTGTTTTGTTATACTTCAAAACCAAAACAAAATATTTAAACAAAATATATTTAAAGAAAAATTATTTTAAGCGGGTAACATTGAGGGGCAACATTGACCGGGCGACATTGAGCGGGCAACAACGCCACGGGACGCTATTTGGACCATTCGCGTGCAGGTATTTTGCGTTGAGGTATAGCAGTCTGACTTGTCATAACTTTTAGTTGGTCGTTTAACCATCAATCAATCAATCACTTAATCTGTTGTTTATTAGATCACTTGAGTTCATATATGTATAAAACACAGACGAAACACAGCAACTAAGCTAATAGTAAGCACGGCTGAAATATAATAATAAAGAGTAATAAAAAAATTGATAGTGGTTTCCCGTTGACATGTGTGCTATACTAATTTATTTACTTAGTTACGCTGTGTGGTTTCATGCAACTTTGTTAAGAATTTACGAACTGTATCGCTTTCTTGCAGGTTCCCGGGCCACCAGGAAGTCCCGGCCCGCCGGTACGTTAAACAGTTTGTCGTTTACGTTTTACCGTAATATAGCTTAAAACGGCAGAAATGAAATGAAATACGTCATGCGTGCACGTCGTATTTCAGTTTAGTTTTTTTCATTTCTGTTGCTCTGAACACTGAACACATTTTTGTACGCAGTGACTGACTGTTTAGACACAAAATTTGCCGAAGCCTTTTCCCAGACGTTGGACTAAGTTCCACTTATTTTGGATGACGAAGAATACATTTGTTATTGAATAGATTTTGGCGTGTTATTTTACTGTTGTGAAGTGACTCATGAAATCTTATTGCTGTTATGTTTTAGGGTCCTGCCGGACTGCCTGGCTTCCGTGGTATAAAGGCGAGTATCTTTTTCATTGCTGGCTTTTTTGTGAATTTTGCATTCGTTCTTTTACTATCCTGCATAATTTAATGTTTAAATTCGCATGCAGCCAACATGCCGTGTCTGAATGTTTGATGTCTAGTGAATGATATTGTGGTCTGTGGTTCCAGGGTGACCGAGGATACCTGGGAGAAAAAGGCGAAGTGGTACGTGCAACGTTTACTGTGATTTACTTTGAAAACCGGATAACTACAGTATGTCGGTCCAGTGCCGACATACTGTGCGGCCGTCTGCTTGTCCTCTGGCGTTTGAACTGAAAATTGGCACGCCACGCCGGGGGGAACATTTACACTAATTTTGTTTGTTACGTCTTTCGAGTTAAACGCCTGTACGGTACGGACAGACGGACGAACAGCCTGATAAACAGACGAACGGGCAAGATGCATGCTGTTGCCTACTAGGATGGCCTCGCAATAACTATAGTTTATGTGCAACCGAAATTCAGTGTAAGCCTAGGCGTTTTTGGAATAATGCTTCATCATCACAGTTATCATCTTGTTTATGGCAGGCAACTAGGCTCATATTGAGAGCAAAGCATGCAAACACAATACACACACAGCAACCACATCGTAGAAAAAGCAGTAAAAAGGAGAAAGAAATAAATAGGAATAAAACACTGACAAACTCTTAAATGCAGCACTTCTTTTATTCTCCTACAATGTCGATGGGTGATGTGTGTGTAGGGCTTGAAAGGTGAAAAGGGCGATCAAGGCAGTATTGGTTTGCCGGTGAGTAGACCCGTCTTTCTCGCAGTTCTTTTTTTCTCGTCAACCGGTTATTCGCTGTAAGGGCGACTTCGGTTTTGTTCAGTGACACCCATTATTGTACATGTGTTAACTCAGTGATTCGCAGGCATTGTATTTCATTATATACCGCGTTTAAAGTTCTGTTTATCCACGTCAGTGTCTAACCGCGCAGCTTGCAAAGCGACATTTCTCACCGTTTTATCAATTGTGTTGTCAACGCGAAATTTTTAGATCATTCCAACTTTTGCTTCCCTAGCATAATTGTCTTGTTTCCTTGCAGTCGATTTATTTAAAATCTATGGGATTTTATAGGTGTATTTAACAGCGGATAGAAAGCTGTAGGTCTACGGATAGTTATTTTGCAGTTTACTGAGAGAGAGAAAATGGTGATAGGCCCCCTATAGGCCTATGTAGCCGTATAGCGATGTCAAGTAGTTATTGCGGAGAACTATATCAAGTATTCATATTTTGATTGTTGTTATCACTGTTTTCTGTGACTTTTCTTGACCTTGTTATATGTGTCATTATAAATATTAGGCCTATATATTTGATAAATTATTGTTGCTACTCGCATGGCAGTCAGAGCTGTGTAACGAAACTGCTAATCAATAGCACATTGATACCTTGCGCGCGTATACGCGTCTGCATGCGTTTTTCGTGATGTTGATTTTCACGCGGTCGTGTAGGGTGCGACAGGATCGCCTGGTAAGCCTGGCAAGCAGGGTCGAGAAGGAATTCCAGGAGCCGACGTGAGTCACTCTAGTAGCCTACCATGTAGTCTGCAGTGTTCCGGCTTTCATTTTGCAGTGCTGCTATGCTGTGTATTCTGGCTTTTTCCAGTACTGCTGTGGACTGTGGGTTATGGCTGATATTCCCAGTAATTCCCGCTAGCTGTCTTCTTTATCTCTAGCTTGCTGGAGGCAGTGTTTACATTAGTCTAGTCGACTTTTTATCAATTGTTCGATCAGTTTAGTTTATTGTTTTGTTTCTGTATAATTATAAATGCATCATAATTTTGCGTGTTTCCTTTAATGCGCTGCTTCGTCATTGTGCGGTCGTTTATGCTGTTTTTTAACTAACTGCATGCATGTGGACGCGGCCTAATGACTGGCTTATGCATGACAACGGAAAGATTATATACATGTACTTGCACTGTTCTGTTCTTGCACGATACGGCTTAGCTGGTATTTGCCTACGGTGTCCCATAAAAATCCAGAAATCTTTTGTCATTGGTACAATAATCACCGAAATTTTAACCATACTAATACCAGCACTATACACTAATACATCTATTGTACATGTATATTCGTTCACATAAAAACCTCGAGTTTGTGTAGGCTTACGTTAGGTTACTTTGTTGCCGTTTTTATTGCTCATGCTCGCAATTTTGTGAATAATTTTTTAGCGCCAAAGCATCAAGAGAAGACTGTTAAAAACAGTACGTAAAAAGTGACAAATGAATTGACCACTTTGTTAAATGAATTTAATTACCTAATCAATTAAACAATCGTTTGACTGCTCAGTTACGATCATCTAATCACTGAAATGATATAACATAATTTTAAAACATTGTATTTTATATACATACTTAACGGTAATTTGCAGCCAACGTTGATTTGCGTATGGTTTTCTTTATTAATCGCTTTTTATGCGCAACCATGAGAGCATAAATGAATACTTAATAATTGTCGGTAGGCATTTATAGCCTTTACTCTGCAAACCACGTGCAGTTTAGCCTGCCTGGCTGCTATGTTTGTGATCAATACTTATGACATTTTTGTTAATTTGTGTTTCAGGGATATCCTGGTCCGGTGGTAAGTTATTCTTTGCAGTACTAACGAGTATGCCTCTGTACGTTAGGCGATAATAATCTACTGTATAAAGCCCTAAGTTGGTTACGCTTTTTCGGTCATGTTTAATAAGTAACAGACTAAAACAGTTATCCAGTCGGCCCTGCAAAGGGTTGGTTTAAGGTTGTGGATAGACCTATTGTAAATTGTCATAGGCCTACAAGAGACTTTTGCTCACATAAACTATAATGTTAGGGACGGCAACGTCATTGTTTATTAGGCCTACTTGATATCACTGTCATAGTCATGGTTGTCGTGCCAGTCCTTTTTTCTGCTGTAATCTAAATAATTATACACATCTAGCGAAGAACAAAATTATAAAATTAATACAGAGTAGGCTACTGCATGGATCTGTTTATGTAATAGGCTAAATGTTAAATGTGTCATCAAGCGATCATTGAAGACCTATTTTTAATACTGCTTCTAATCGTTAATTTTGGTATCTTTAGATAACGCATTGCAGTGTTTTTGTGTATCTTTTCTGACTGTTTCTGTTCGGTTAAGTTTATGTCCGTCCTGCTGATTTTTAGGGTTCACGAGGAAAGAGAGGAGAACCAGGGATAATGGTACGACGAAGACCACTGTTTCTTTGTCGACGTAATAACTAATAATGAATAGACTTTCACTGCATACAACAATGTGTGTCATATTAGTGATTTTTGTCGTGGTGTAGGCCCCTAGTGCCGTGGTGAAGACCTAACGTATAGGCCTGATTCGACTCTGTAATACACTCATTATTTTGTTATTTAGTCATCGTAAATTATTAATATTATCATCATTTAATTTTCCAACGTAGACATGTCACAACAAGGCAGTGAGCGACTGCATATTTTATTTTGCTATTTTTCTGCGACATGCAAGAACAAGGCAGCGCAGTAAGTTTTATTTTAGAGCACTAATCATTTCTGCAACTAGTTATTTTTTGATTGACTGACTGACGTTCTGTAACGCTAAGCAAGACGTTTCGGGTAGACCTGAATTAAATTAACACTTAACGTAATTGTAGATATATTATAGGCCTGAACAGTGAACATGCTTTTCTTCTTAGACTCTGGGTTGCCTATATGCGTACAAAGCGACTGCAGCATTATTAATTAATTATGAATTAAAATTAATGAAATGCTTTATTTGCGTTTCACGCACTGTAGCATTGGCGGCGGCAAAGGGCGGAGGAAGGGGGGCAGTCGGGACAGCCGCCAGAAAATAACTTGATGGTAATAAAGGGCCCTCTGGTAACTTTAGGCTTACGCATGCCAAAGTGTGACTTATTAAACGTCATTTTTGCAAGACAACACGGATATCTGTGATTTTCTGCGTTTCCAAATATTAAAAAGCAAGCAAATTTGCAAATTTCATTGCACGTCCAAAAGCTAAAAGTGTAAAGTAGGCCTTATTTTAGCTTCAGAGGCTTTGTCACGTGACCCCCGACTAGGGACTCTGCCCCTGGACCACTCTACATCTTTTCGATGCACACAACAACTCAATAAGTTCGACTTTGGCCCACACACCAAAAAATTTATTGCCTCCCCCTGTGCCTTGGCTTTTGCCTCCCCTTCACCAGCTTCAGATTCCTAGCTCCGCCTATGTACTGTAGCCTACAAAGCGAACGAGCTGTCAGTTCAGTTCATTCCAGGACATTTCGTTCGTTCTGAACGCGTCTTAATGACTACGCGTAGACTAAGCCTATAGTTGTACAAACCTCAAACTGTACTTGCTTATTAGACTAAGTGATCAACATTTAGCCGTGCGTCAGAGACACTGTGTAATAATAACGGCTAACATACTGAATTATGTTTATTTATCCAGGGTCCGAAAGGAGAAGAAGGAAGGATCGGCATGAAAGGGGACAAAGGAGAACGGGTACGATAATACCTACACGTTCATGCCTACATACCGGCATTCATAGGAACTTCAATATGAATTTCTGTTACTTGATGGGTCGATATAATATAGGCTCGGCTATACGCCAAACTACAGTACTGAACCTAGAAACGCTGAATGCCGTTTTAAGGCTGCTCATCTTGGCTTTCGGTACTGCTGTCAGTCGACAGAGTGACGCTTTACTATAGGCCTACATTGTGTCTCAAAAAGGCATCCCGACATTACGATCGTAAATCAATAGACAGCTTACCAAAATTTCATAATTTTTGGCACGAATCTGACACGACTGGTGATGGTGTGACCGTTTAAGTTCTCACCTCACCGAACGTCTGTTCCTGCACTATCTGCGGAAAACAGAACAGGCGAAATATTACAGTTTCATTCAATGCAGTACGATTATTTGATTATAATAACACATATTGAGCACAATATTATTTTGTGAGCATATTTTTCTAAATCCCTAGCACTTTGGCTGAGAATTTATGCAATAATTGGTCCAGTTATAAACTGTTTCGTGAATGACTTCTTGTGCGCCGCAGAAATAAATAATTGTCTCTCTGTTCCAGTTTGCAAAATGTGCAAGATCGTGAAATAAGCAATTTTTGTAGAGATGCATTTTGCCGGCTTAGGCTACTTTTATAAGCAAGTGTTAAGTGTCGGGGAGACTGTTCGTACTCAGCACGTGTTTGACGAAAAGACTTGATTGCGCATGCGTCAAACAATAGTATAAATGAACGAGTGAAATTCATCAAATAGTATTAATTAGACAGTAGCATTAAACTCACGTGATACGTGCAGATTCTGCGCTATTATTAGGCGGAATCGCTCTAGCATAAGCGATTTGATCTGCATATAGCTACACGTTTTCCCGTACGTGGTCTGTCATCTGTCACATTTGGGCACTGTTTAAATCGTTCGACGGATTTAAATGCCATTTGGCAGGTACGTCTTTGGGGCACAATAACATTGTTTTAAATGGGGGTTGACGCCCAAGAGAGGGGGATTTACCGGTCGAAACTCCGGCCAGTATATTGCCCCCGACTGACGAAAAACACGATTTATGATTTACCAGATGACAGCACCTATCAACAATTCGGCCTCGTACCGCATTACTTTGATGTTTGTCGTTAGTTTAAGTGGGGACATTTTGTGCAACGTTTACAGGGAATTCCCGGTCTTGACGCTCCTTGTCCAGTTGGTCGCGACGGTCTACCGCTTCCTGGCTGCCAAACGAAAACTACGCGGCATTACGTAAATATATCGCTTTGTCCGTAACCAACCATAAAGTTATAATGTAGGCCTATACATACACATATCTTTACCTTAGCATAGCAGCAACGCGAAAATTGCCACTGGCTTTAATCAGTAGTTTTTGTCACAGTACTTTAAACTGTTCCTACTACTTTTCCACTAAATAGACCCCACTGAAAAATTACTGTAAAAGCTTATAGCTCTAAAGCCATGTTTTATGTTTTTATGGTAGAGTTGCTGCATTAACGATTAATCGGTCATGCAATATTAATAATTTTGGTAATTGAAAAACTTAATAGTAAAATTTTCCATTAATGTCACGTTACTTAGAAAGCATTGTATAATGTAGGACTAAGCCTACAGCGAATGTCGTATTTTTGTTGACAGAGATCATCGCATATGAACGTATAAGATCGCGCAGGTAGGCCTATCACGGAGAAGGCAATATTGGCGTTTCGTCGCGACGGTGTTGATACTCTGCGCAACAATCCCGGCAACTCCAGCTCCGTCTGCTTGCGTCAAGTTCGCCAAATTGCGCCGTCTCGTGATATAAAATACCCGAAAGTGAAAACTCACTGTCACTGGCGGCAGTTTTCCGTTCCCACCGGTGCCAAGTGTCGCACGTCGCAACTCTCACTTACACGCGGGAGAAGTCGAAACGACGACTGACTTTATAGCGACAACGCGCTGACAGCTGCGGTCCACTGAGCGCCGCCATATTCTCGATCTTCACTGTGTACAACAATGGGGCCTAGTTCTTCGTAGACACCGGCGTCGTGGGTTAGAAAGTTGAAGGCACGAAGATGCAATCTTTCGACAGCAACTGCTAATTTGCAACAAAGAAAATTTCGAGTGCTGAAAATTTTTTAACTTTGCCTCTAGAGTCTAGATTCGTGTTATGTTCAAAATCGATTCTCCCCGCAAATACAAATGGGATTTCCAATTTCCAGCAAATTGTGCACATTTGTAAGAAAATTTTCCGACAGGCAAAAATTTAAGAGTGCGGTAATTGTCCCCTGTTGGAACGACACTGCGTAGTGAAGGCTTAACGTTGGCCAGGTTCAGTTCCAGTTATTATCAAGTAACCACGACTATCTACAACGGCCTAAAACAAAAAGAAAGGGCAGCATGCACACCGTGTAATTTTGAGAGCCAGGATGCAATGAAGACTCTTGACTAATTAACCCGCACTTAATGCTGACTAAATATAAAAAAACTTACCAGTTTACACTACTGCGTAAGGTCGACCAAGTCACACATCTAAAACAGCAGAAATCATTTTACTAGGACACAGAGTGATAGAACGACGAACTGGCTGCCCTTACAAACCATGTGACGTGATTCCATTTAACGTTTTCCACCCCGCATTATTCCGTAAGCTAATAGGGGAGAGTTGCCTGGATTGGAACGGTTCCTTGATTGGAACACTTTACTTACTCGAAATCTATCAGCTGCTTACTGAAAGTGAGGAGTAATTAGTAGGCCTACTCTACGGTGATTTCACTTTCGATTTTAGGTAAGTATGGTGTGTGTTATCGACTCGATTTTCAGTTAATGACGACTGTTGATTTTTGATTGATACGACCTTAAATGCAGCACTAGTAGTGAGGATGGCACACGCCGTTTGTGAAGTGACTTCGTAGCCGCTAATGCTGTGCACACTGGATGTTTATCGGTGTTGGGTGTATGAGCGATAATGTGATATAAACAACAGCTGTGCTGCTGCAGTGATTTGTAAAATTTGTTTAAATTGCGCTGAATGGAACAGCTGTAGTTTCCCTAATTGGAACAAAATGCTGAGTGTGTTCTGTTTAAGAAAACTTGCTCATATTATTGAAACACTGCTCAATCACGGCTGTTAACCTAGTTTCGGCTTAAATATGACAAGCAACCGAGTCAGTTGACATCTATTTCGTCATTAACGGCTGTTAAGAGCGGGAAGAGATTTTGTTCCACTTTAGGCAACTACCGTTGTGCACATTAATTGAATAGAGTTTTTGTTGTTACTTGACTTTTTTGGAAACAAAGTTGAATCTCTTTTGGAAGACTAGATTCAACTTTGTTTCCAATTTGACTCTTTTTTTAGCTACGGACCAGCAGTACATTTAATCAGCTGGAAAACATTGGTATGACATTTGCATTGACTATGTTTATGCTTATGAGATAATGCTGCAGTGGAAAAGGTTAAACGGGGTCACGTCACATGGTTTGTAAGGGCAGCCAGTTCGTCGTTCTATCACTCTGTGTCCTAGTAAAATGATTTCTGCTGTTTTAGATGTGTGACTTGGTCGCCCTTACACAGTAATGTAAACAGTTTTTTATATTTAATATTTGCTGTTTTATTTGCAAATTTAATTGTGAATTTGTGAGTTAAAAGCAATAATGTGACCCAAACCAATCACGTGACCATTCGACTCGCGGTGGGCGACTTCCTATGGGTGGCCTATTGTAACCATGCGTCTATCTTGCACCGTTACGAATATATAGCACCTCAAAGATAATGGGGTCACGACTTTGACCTTTTGGGGTCACGTGACGTCATCGGTCACGTGACCATTCCACTCTGCATATGTGGTTTCCTATTGGTGGTCCGCTGTAACCATGCATCTAATTTGAACCGTTAGGGAGATATAAAGCCTCAAACTTGCATTTGCCCATGTTTAAGACCAAAAGTTCACTGCGCATGCGCCGTGTCACGTGACCTGTAGGCATGGGGTCCAAAATAACCGCATATTTGGAATTCCCGAGGCCACATTGCCTATTTACTATGCCACTTTGGTGAGGCTACGATGACGATTAAGGGTAGTTTGTAGATGAGCATCTCCATTGTTAAGCATTTTCAGGTGTAATTTTTCCAAGTCCGAAAATGGGCCTAAAATTTTCGGTTTTGGGGGATTTAAGGGGGAAAATATGAAAGATAAATGTTGAGACTCCCCCTAGGAAATCAATCCCCACCGAAATACGTCATCCAGTGCAAAGAATGCGGCGATACTCCCAAAAATGTGTTCTCCAGAGCTTGGCAAGAAAAGTATAAAAAGAAAGAAAAAAGAACCCATTTTGAACAATATTTTTCACCCCTTTGCCCCGCCGACCTTGCTGGGCCGATTTGTACCATTTCTGGCATGTAGGGTCAGACCACCGACGTAATCATCCAAGTCAAATTTTAAGTCGATTGATTCAAGGGTTTGGGGGCTACGGGTGCCCAAAATCTGGGGTTTCACATTGACTTTGATAGTCGCCCTTACAACAGTGTTACGCACTACCGTGCTACACTGTGATAAGCCCCACCAGTGGCGTCTTCAAGGTGGCATGAAGCAATGCTACGAGTACCCCCTCCCCCTTGGCCAGACCGCAGAAATTGTATAGGCCCTACAGGTAGGCTAACTAGTCAATAGATGCAAAATTTGCCCCTTCCACTGAAAGCTAAAATTGATTTAGTTTCAGGAAGTTTAGGCCCCCGTTTCCGCCAGACTTCTGTTATCACTGCGCACACCATGTCCCCTTGGTCAAATCCTGAATAGGCCTACGCCACTGGCCCCACCAATTACATTGTCGCGTTCCTGTACATAGGCGATTGTTTAGGGCCGTTGTTTCACATTGCTGTTGTATGCCAGCCAGCCCAGCTGCACTGACTATTGTATGTAGTGTCACAGACTTACTTGCTGTCTACGGGTATGATAATGATGTACAGCCACTTTCGGCGTCGACATCGACAGCTTTAGCCTACTGTACATAAGCCTATACTAGTGTACAGTTACAAGTGCAGTTATTGTACTGCCTTATATTTTTATTGCATGTAGATTTCAAACTAAACTGCGTATAGTCTAAGTATTAATCTGTTAATTTATTTTATGCGCTCTAACGACTAATTTGAGTTACCAGGTAGGACAATTTGTCGCGATGTAACCATGCTGTTTATACTGTCATTAATTTATTTTATGTCTATGTCAGACTCAAGTCAACGGACTGCGGCAAAGTATAACAAATGCGAACAAACAAATAAAATGATGACAACGCATAGCCTAGTAGATTCACAACGGAGGGTTTGGCTAAGAGGTTGAATGACGGACCTGCAAAAATGTAGTCGGATGGACTATGTGTCTCAAAAAAACATCCCCAACATTTTCGATTGTAACTTCAAGAATAGTTATCAGATTCTAATAATTTCTGATGCGAATATTGCTGACACAACTTGCCATCAAATGAACGTTTAGCTTCCCACCTCACCCAACATTTGCTTCTGCACTACCAAGGGAATGCAGACCAGCAAAATATATCAAATAAATTAGCTGTCACACAAAACTGCCATAAAAATCATAATAAAACGTGCTTATAGCTGCAAAACATTAGTCACACGAACTGTCAATTAACTTAGCAATCACAATTTGAATCAGACCTAAGCAGTAAGCACACAAACGTGGGTAGTCATACAATGGACAATCGTTTACAACCTTCTGACAGCAGGCCTGAAAAAGTGAGGCAAACTGAAGGTGCAATAACAGACTGACATACTCTCCTGTGGCAAAATAAGGGAGTCTATGCCAGAATTTTTCATTTCAAGTGAAATGGTACAAAGAGAGCAATCAGATGCCAAACTGGTCGCATTTTTGGCAACAGAAATTTTCGGCATTTTCCAAACACGAGCAGATTGTGTCAAGCTTTAAAGGTGGAGTCTTTTTACCTTCACAAATGTACTTACGTTAATTATGGCTCATTCCAAGCTCAACAGTGGTCACTGTGGGGCACTAAACATAGCACTGACAGTATGACAAATAATAAAAGAATTTGATGTCTGATGTTTGAGATTTGACATTTTATAACACATTCATACAGCATGCTTCAAGCCAAGGCAAGCTGAATGCAAGAAAAACATTTTATCATCAAATACCATCAACAAAAAAAAACCTCTTCATTATTCAACAACTGTGTGACACGCAAAAAAATAACCCTGTATTTGAAGTAACCGAACATAGAAATGCTTCCATAAACTGAGCATTATTTTAATTTATTTTATTTTGGACCACCCTGTATTTAAACATGTACATTGTATACAGTTAATCTAGTCGAGCACAGAACAGAGCACAAATCCATGGTCAGAATCAGATCAGAGTTAGTTTAATTAACGTATAGCACTTGTGTAAAATCACCAAGCTCATATATTACAAGAAACAGAACTAAAAGTTTCAGTTCAAAGAATTATACTTTTACTACTGGTATTTCTTATGCAATTCTTCCAATTCTTGCTCCAATTTACTAACGTCAGTTCCAAGCTGTTTGCCTTGTTCAATCTGACACTGCAGATCCTGTTGGTGTAGCTGAGGTATCCTCTCCCAAATTGACTTCTTCATCATCACATCAATATCATTCTCTTCACGAAAAACAAGAAAATACAACAGAAACACGGCTATACTGGCTGAAACAATGTGAATTTGGTACCATGGTGCATTAGTTTTCTGAAAGAAGGTGTCATAAGCACTATGTTTGCTTGCATCACTTGTTGAGAACTTTACAGGTTTGTCTGTGTCAATTAAATCATCTTGTAAACTGGCCGAGGATGAAGATGCCTCTGTATAAGCATCCTTATGCACAGCTGACAGACGATAAAACATGGCAGAACATGCCCTGCAAACAATACACAATTACACACATAGAAACATTATTATTCAAGCACGTATTACATTAGTGACACATTGCATCAAAAACATTTTACAAACACAGACGAAGCTCATTTAGAAAAGATGTTAGACTAAACATGTCACAAAGTGGTTTGCCTGTAAATGTCAGTTAATCAAACAACTTGCAACATGTGGCAGCATTGTTGTTGCCATATGGGGAATCTGTGTACAGGATGCAGCAAAAAAGTAGCCCCCTAAAGTTTTTGCTGTTTTCTCAGCAACCATTTGGAATTTTGATTAGAAATTTTACAGATTTATTGACTGAAATGTTCTTAATCTAACTTTTAAAGTGAAAATTAAAATTAACTTTGTGTAGTTTTCGGCAAATAGTACCACCAGTGACACCTGTGTTATCCAAGTGTCTATTACAGCATCCAAGACTAAGTGTCCACGGCATCCACGCAGCATCTGTGGAAGTCAGGAAAATCTTTTTACTTCGCCACCGGAAGTCACATGCTGTAGCTGATAGTTAAACATAGCTCATTCCTCTTCTTCTTCTTCTTCTTCGGTGCTGCGGTATGAAGAGCATACAGCCAGCATACAGGCACCATGACAGTCTGGTGTCACTATCCATATACAGATTTGATGCAGCAAAACAGATTTCCGGCTTCACCCACAAACCGCAAGTAGACAGTGAGATGGCGGCTGTAGACTGACTGTATGCTGTTCAAACCATCGCAATCGACAACAGTGTCTGACTTTCGGTGGCAGAATAAAGCGATTTCCCCTAGCTGACTGGTGGTACTAAATACTGAAAACTACCAAAAACACCGAACGTGTTTTCAGTAGTTTTCGGTTAGCGTTAGGGTTAGTACTACAAAAAACAAGTGCAGTGTTTTTGGTATTTTTTTCAGTATTTAGTACCAACCTAGCTGACTGCAGCTCAGCTACAATCCTACAAACGCTACGTGCACGCTGCTAGCATCTACGCTAGTGTCAATATGCAACGTTAATGCTGCAAATAGGGAATTTCCGGCTTCCCCCGCAAACCGAAAGCGGATAGTGACACGTGACTCATGGCGCTTGCAGGTGGACTGTATACCCTTCCTACCGCCGCAATCGGCAACAGAGTGCAACCTCCGGTGGCGCAGTGAAAGTGATTTCCCCGATCTTGCTGGCGCCCATAGATGCTGCGTGAACGCTGAGTCTCGGACGCTGTAACAGACACTTGGATAACACACATCAGAGATCCAGATCCACAGGATTTTTTTGCGGATGTGGACAGTCTCGGATCTTGTTCCGTGACAAAATTTGAGGACGAGGACTGACGCAGATCCTGTTTTGTGACGAGTGCATTTTTTCCTAATAAAATTTAAAAGCAGATAGAAGTGGTGTGTGTTGAGACGTGCGTAGCACGGTAGCACTGGTACCGGTAAATTGTAATCTGCTATAGGCCTAGGCGCGTAGTCTACCTTAGTCTACCTTACGTATTAATGACTAGAGGCAGGCCTATTCAGCGCGGACGCGGACTGACAGCGGATCTTTGGTCAAAATCTGCGGACTGACGCGGACTCAAAAATTTCAAGATCCGCACATCTCTGACACACATACGGGCGACTCCCTTCACCACTCTGAATGACACAACAATATTAAAGCAAAAACACATGACAATGACATATTATGCATGCTTACCTCGAGATATACTTAAAGGAAAGAATACTTCGAGATGAAGATATGTTTCTACACAAAATCAACATCTTATCGTATTATATGTAAACGTCCTTGTCAAAATAAAACTTGTTTACATTGTATCCAGCTACAATTTCCGGGAACTTAAAGTTAGTAAGTAACGCAACTAGCTCTATGAAGCGATACCTGAAATTGGAGTCGCGATAACGATACCGTGACCGTCTCAGGCAGTGGCGTATTTAAGGGGGGCACAGTGCGATGCCCCCCTCCTTTGGCCCGACCATGAAAATTTTTTACAGACGACTTTATATGAAAAGGTGCGTTTTTTGCCATTTTTCAGCAAGAATTGCAAAATTCAACAATGTTTGATGATCTTTTTTCATACCGATACAATATGCGATTAAAATCGCCATGTGAGATTGCGTCTGATATATGACGCCGGCGTCGCCGAACGCTTTTGAAAACCAGCTGCAAGCCGTATAGGCGGCGGACGGGTTTAGTGTCCATGGGTGAGTGACACGGCACTATAACTTATATGAAACATCAAGGCAGTCGGCGGCTGGCTGGCGCACGCCATGGGCGGTGGTTAATTAATATTTTAAAATGTCAGATCTAAGTTCAACCCAAGATGAACCGGCCCACAACTTGCATAGGAGACCGAGGAAGCATTTGACTTTTGCTTCGTCTTCTTCCGAAGACGAAGAGACCGACGAAGACCGAAGCACTCTACTCAGAAGTAGGCCCAGCGAACTCAAATCTTCGGCCAGGCGTGGACGAAGCACCACAAGGAAACTTTGGACAAGAACGAAGTCGAGATATCGCACACCGTGCGAGTCACCAACGAATCGAGAAGGAAGTCGACGAAGTCACCAAACCAAGCCCGAATCAACGACTGTTTCGTCATCTGAGCGTACTTCGTCGGACGACGAACACGACACGAAGACGACAGCCGTAACCAGACCAAAGCATATCCTGAAAACGCCGAAGTTTGATGGAACGACTTCGTTTGAAACGTTTTGGGCCCAATTCCAGAATTGTGTACGACACAGTCGTTAAGACCGAAGCACCGAACTGATCTACTTTCGTAACTCGCTGAATAAGGATGTCGCCAACGTCTTGTGGGATTATGGAAAGGAAGTGACCGAATCACTTTCCGGATTGACGAGCACCTATATGGCGTGCACAGGTCTATCGTTAGCGGTAACTATGGCTTTCGTTACTTGATCTGCTTTCTACGCGCGAAAGCAGCTAGACCTACTGCTTTCAGCGTGTCTTATGGGGTGTTTACACGATCCAGCAAACGTCCAACAATTCACATGTATTTTGAATACATTTGCTGAAAGTTTACTGGACGTTTGCTGGATCGTGTAAACACCCCATTAGCCATCGCAATTCTGTCCGCCCGTCTGTCTGTCTCTCTGTCCGTCACACGGGTGGATCAGTCAAAAACGGTGCAAGCTAGGATCACCAAAGCTTCACCGTCGGCTGGGTGGAAGACTATAGTTTCAGGAACCGTAAAGCTTTTCTATAAATTTGGAGAGGTTCACCCCGAATGAGGGCGCTAAATGAGAGGGGGTAGGAAAAATTTGCGATTTTTAGCCAATAAGTCGCTGTATCTCAATAACGGTGCGAGACAGAACGTAGGTTACTATTAATCACTAATAGGAAGTCGTACACTGGCTCTCGACTGCCACCGAATTCAATGACCTTGGGATGACCTTAAACGCTAAAATGGGGGTTTTATGAATTTTTTGGCGATTTCGGGCTGCGAAACACATTTCAAGGGCGAATTGCGCTAAAATCAATTGAGATAGATATGGAGAAGCTGCATATAAAATTTTCAGCATTGAACGTAGATTTCGACGGTCTAAGTCTCGATTTTCTAGGTTCAAGAAAACCTGCGCACTGGGGCATCAAAGCGCGGTACCCCCGTAAAAGTCGTTATTTTACCGTTGTTAGCCAATCTTTCGTGAAAACGGTTGCAGATAGGCATGGGCATGCTGCCTATCACAACAAGCACTAGTAACGAACTTTTTAGTCGTGTTAACATGGATGACTTTGAAAAATCCTGAACTTCCAAAATAAGGGTTTTTAATTGATTTTTGCGATCTTCGGCTGCAGCGCACACTCGAAGAATGAACTGCGACGAAATGGCTGGACATAGACTGACAGTTTGCGAACAGGAACTGCTATAAGCTTTCGCGCGTCTCGTAAGCATTAGCTCAAATTTGTTGTTTACTGAGCTAAAGTCGGTGTTGTTCTAGTAAAATTGAACTGAACTGAATTAAATTATATTATTGTTAGGCCTAACTTCGACATGGATGTCGAAGTTTGCCACAGGGGTGCCGAACTTACCTAGCAGTAGGAGTAACTTCGGCACTTCGAGAGAAAATTTCCCGGCTTAATAACAAATAATTAACGCTTTCTATACAAGTGGGACATAATATTTTTGTACATGAGATATAGAGCTATGAAAAAACGCTAACCGCGTTCAAATCGACATTCAGATATAAAGTCTGCACTCGAAAAAGCTTAAGGTGCCGAAGTTACCCCCTTTTCTCCTATCGAGGGGCGTTTCGGAATTCGGAAGAAAAATGGACAAGTTATCTGAGCAGAGCTCACGTAACGCACGACAGCATCGGTGCGACCACCTAAAAATCAGTGTAAACAATAGGTTTTAAAAGAGTACCCAAATTTGACGGTTCCATACGGAGGACTTTTTGAAGTTAGGAGGTCGAAATTCTGACAGTTAAAATCAAAGCTTTATGTTACAAATTTTATGTGCAGATTGTTTTGGTCCGCCAAGTGAAGTATTTAAACATTACAACAACAACAACAACTACTACTACACCTACACCTACAACTACAGCTAATAATTTGTGCGGACATCGGGGCGTCTTATCTGTCCTGATGTCTGCTTGTGTATGACATGTAGAGATGAGAATGAATCATCATGTACACACACACACATGGAATGGAACGACGGACAGAACGAGCAAACTCTTAATCTCCTTCAATGTTCACTACGTTTACCTTGGCGGAGATAATAATCAGAGCAATAGTTCAAAATGCGCTATAGGCCTAGTCGGCTCGACGTAGTCGTATGCTACATGTATGCTGCAGTTGAGTACGCCACATTCGTTCCACACATTCGGCTTTAACTAGGTTTGCTGTATGAGTAGGCGTCTAGCTGCATGTCGTCGAAAAGGACAAAGAGAACCAAAAAGGCTAATCTAATATTTAATAGTTTCGCCGAAGTCAGTGCTGGTCCGCGATCAGGATGACTAAGCAAAAAAGTTACTAAGTTAAGTAGGCCTAAGGAACTTTTGCACAGTCGCCTGGGGTCAAACGTAAGAACAAGCTCGTTAGGATCAAATTGGATAGATGACCGCAGCCTGAGTTCTGACCCCATCAGGCCTACTTCCAGCCTGTATAATGGATGCAGGCGATGTTGGACATTAAGCCGGAAGTCATATAGGGAGCCTACGTGTAACTTACACGATCAGCGTGTGTCTATATAGGGGCCTACGACTTCTTGGGCAATCGGCGCTGTCTTCATCAGCGCACTCAAATGTTCATTAACCCATCGCATCGTTCTTCACTCAGCTTCTGTTGCTGCAGTATCCCTCAGACAGACCGTCTTTACTACATACGTTGGTCAGTGTCCGGCATGACGGTTGTGCGTTCTGTCAATAACGCCAATATTCAGCCAGCATGAAGGATAACATGACAGTGAACGTACGCAGAGTTTCCGTCGGAACAGTATGGATGTAGAATGTTTCTATATTTCACAAGATATCTTTTAAATTAGTACGACGAGGGAAATTGGGTTTAAAATCGATCACCGCTTGTCGAAGGAGAGTTGTTTAAGTTGCAAAAGATGTTGCGACCAAGCCCGTCGTGAGGGGGAGGAGGAAAAAATAAAGTTTTCCCCGGGCCCCGCGACCTTGTGTGACCCCGCCGTCGCTCAAAAATAAAAAGTACACCAGAATGTGGCATAAACAGGAATATTCAAAGCCCCACGAGAATGTTTCCCCAGGCCCCGCTATGGCTCTCGACGTTGCGACCATTTGCATGTTTAGCAGCAGAATGAAATGCAATTTGAGTGTTTACTTGACTCGGAAAGATGCATGCTGTCATGACTCATCACGGTTAGTCACTGAAACCCTGTATACATACAAGGTACACGTGCGTTCAGTGACCTTGGCGATGACCTCTACGTTTGCTTCCGACGTGCCGTCAGCGGTGTCGGTTCAAGTGCCGATTAAATTTCGAGACGATTTGTCGGTGAAGGGTCGCAATATACGATCTCTGCAGCGTGTATGCATGTGGTCAGTAAGCCACTCACCTCGCCAAAGTACAGAACTGATGTATTAATATCGTGTTGCATCAAACTGCGCGGCTTGTGTATTGTTTTAGTACACATATGACAAGTACCTGGGCGTTGGAAGGGAAAGAGGAAAGAGAAGAAAAAGGGGATGGAGAAGGGGAAGGGAAATGGGAAGGAAAATGGGGAAGGGGAAAGGCAAGGGGAAGGAGAAGAAGAAGGGGAAGGAAAAGGAAATGGAGAAGGGAAAGGGAAAGGGAAGGTGGAAGGAAGATAGCTTAAGAAATGTTGGACGCACGGACACTCAGGTGATTTTATACTCTGTCCAATGCTATGCATTGTATTGGACAGACAATTACAATAATAATACCGTTAAAAGTTATCTGCTAGAAATCCGTTTAATTCCATTTTGTGCCATTTCATATTCGACTTACTTGTGGAGTTAATGTAACTTCATCATTTTCATGAGCTCCTGCCAAAACCTGGAAATATTGTGACATTATTGCGCACGGCAGTTCGTTGTATATTGTAGGTGCACATTGCACCAAAAATTAGCCGCATTCGTGAACACGGAGCCGGAGCAGCCGTAGGCTGCTGTGACACGAGTAGCGGCATTGAATTGCGGCCAATATTATTTTGCTCGGCTGTAGACTGTAGAGGTGACAGAAGTCAACGTACGGCGCGCTAAAGTATGCGTGCGTGTGTTGTTTGTCTCTGCTGCTGTTAGCCGTACACTTACAGTAGCTCTGCTGCGGATGCTGCGCCTATAGGCCTTAGTATGCTGTCGGTCGTGCTGCTGCAAGTGTCAGAACCTGTTGCAGCAGACAGAAGCCGTTGTCGACAACGGAGAAGTAAGTACAGTAGTAATTTGATTTCGTTAGTTGAGTTCGTTCGGAGTGACGCCAAACAATAGGTTTGACATTCTCATACTTGACGTGTGGTCGTTTCAGTTGAACTTCGCGCGAAACGGTTTGTCACGCGACTGTTTTTATTGTTGATAACTTCTGACTGATCAGCAACGACTTATGCGACGCCGAACGCTACGCTATACCGTCATCATCATCATCATATCAGCAGCAGCAGCGTCATCGTCAACTTGATCACCTCGACGCTCGAGTCTTGACGACGCTAACATCGTCTGTTCATCGGTGCAACCTATTCGGGGTTCGTTCGTTGTCGTTATTTGCAAATAAATGTCAACATACTCGTATAACTAACTGCGATGCGACATAGGTCTAAGCCTAATATTATAAGCTACGATTTTAACGCCATAGGCTAGTCGCTCATAGTATGACAGGTGCCTAGCCCAGAATAAGCTTACAGCGCTGCAGATGAAGATCAAAATCGATTAAGAAAATTTGGACAGAACCGAGTGGCGCAAAAGTCAGTGAAAAGATTCGAATTTCGCAGACAACGTTGAAAGAGAATTGTTCAAGAGAACGCTTATCAAGTCTTCAGCAACGAAATACTACAAACATTTAGTGCGGCCGTACGATTCACCATTTGGCAGCACCGATCGGCAATTCCGCTTTTTACTAAATTACTGTCGTCCTTGTTATTATTTTGGCGTTGATTTGCGCGAGTGTGTTATTTGGTAGGCTATTTGAGGTGAACATAGCATGCAAAAGTGCAAGCACTGCATCGCGCGCGAACGCAATTATTGATGCTATCATCGCATCACAATAACGCTGATGTATAGGAAGATTGAGTCATGTCGACTGTAGCCAGCCCTACGGGATGTGGTTGTTCTCTCAATTACAGGAAGTCGCTTACCGGTGCACGCTGTTAAAGCTCGTGATTGAAATAATTGCGCCGCACAGTGCAGCGCGTATATACACACTTTACTCGGCGTGTTTCCATTTCTTCGTCTTCCCGGCGGCGCCCGTCCGCGAATGCAATTCCGAGTGCAAGTCCAAGTCGTAGGCGTAATTGGCGGCTGTCAGGCACCGTGCTGCTAACTGTGACCGATGTCTCGCTCTACTGCAGACAGTCACATATACTGCAATCTGCAAGGCTATTACGCCTAGGCATATACCGTCTCGCCCAGTACTGCCGGGTGCAACAATGATAACAGCAATCTTCTAGGAAATGTTCTATAGTTTCAGAAGTGTGGCATTTTTTTGACTTTCACCAGTTTCACAAAATTTACAGATAAAGTCCAGAAACTTTCATTGCAATATTTGGTCGGATTCGAAATTATAATTATAGCAACAAGGTATGGCGACACAGTGAACAAGTGAACTTAAGCTAAAGTACCATCTGTACTAGAAACCTCACAGCTGATATGATTCAGCGATGAAAACGCCGTCGACTCTCGCATCTAAAGTTGCCATCTACGTAGCAATCTATGAGCAAGCTGCAAAATGCTTGCTATAAGCCTACGCAAATCTTGAAACAGAGAGATAGAGAGAATGTGTGCTGGAAAGCTGCATGTCGTTAGCTGCTGCTTCTTTAGGCTTATAATCGCTGTCTACGGAGCATGGAGTAGTTGTGCAGACGTCGCAGCATGATTCAGGCAATCGGTGGGTGAAGTGTCAAAGTGTCCGTGGACGGCCGCGGTGTGGATTCCACACAGGTCTCGACAGCTAGTGCTCGCTGGGTGCTTGTCATTCATTGTCCGTCGTACATCGAGTCGACCGTGCACACTGCGGAAGCATAGTTAGCACTATATAGTCTGCTCGTGTTAACTCACTCGTACCACTTGCACTCACTGCGTCATCTTGACACCAAACCTGTCTCAGCAGCCAACCATTGGACCTTTGCTCTGCAAGTGCAAGCATATCACAATTAGAGATAGAAACCACTCCAAAATGTTAGCAGCAAGACCGTGATCAAGACTGTCCGCAACAGCAAAACCGCAGATGCATAATTATAGGCCTATCCATGTAGACCCATAGCGTTCGGGTGCTTATAGATAGGCCTATGTTCTTGGCCTACATAAGAGAAAATACTTCGGTCTGATAATGTACTAAACTTACTTTATTTGCCCACTTCTTTGCACTGCAACGGACACTCAGTGTCGGAAGCAAAATCTAAATGTTAAGACCAATTAGACCGCAGCTGGTCTGCTACCGGTCTTCGCATAAGACCGCAGTTTCAGACCACAAGACTAGTCACATATGCATTTCAGGTAAAGAAGGACTAAGCGATGCATTAAGGACAGCACTCGGTGCTCTGTCAGGTACGACCGGCAAGACCATACGATATACACGACCTCTGCGGTGTGGCGTGATTGCTCGTTGTCACGATACGAACATTGGTCTTTTTTGTGCACCGCGTACAGTACTACTGGCCTGGAGCACCGGCATTTCAGTAGCCTACATGTATAACGCTATTTACATTCCTGGAAGATATGTAAAATGTAGCGAGGAGTTCAGTTTCGTAGAGTTAATAGATATGCGCATGTGATTATGGAAGCATGTTAGTCAGATGACGACCGGGGCTACTTTAGCACCACTGCCCGCTGTCACGATTGTGCCATCAGTATGATTAAATGGTATAGTAGATGTTAAAATTATTGTATGAAACTAATAAACTATGTACAGTAGGCTATAGAGGATGCAGTTAACGGACGCTTGACGTGTTACTGATTAGGGCCTACTAATCGAATGGTAGCACTGATTTCTAGTGATAGAAGTGGTAGAACCGATTTCTGGGTCGCCTGAGCCATAAAATAAAGCTAACGCGAACCCGCGTTGTTATTAGTCACAGGCTGAACGGTAGTTCAAGCCATATGTTAACGGCGACTTCTTTTTCCTATAAGAAAGCCAAAAATTCGACCCCCACAAAATCAAAACCCCCAATCTGATTGAGATAAAATTTGGTACGGTTGATTATGTCGGCCAGATCACCCCTCATGCATAATTTCATGCAAATCTGCACAAGGGGGTCTTCTCGGCAAATAGGTGAAATATACGCAAAAAATTTTCTAGCTGTACATATACCTTTTTTCAGAAACTCACCTACAGGTCAGACCCTTCGGCGAATTTTTGCATGCGATGGCTCAAACGACGCGGTCTTGCGCAAGGATATGCCTTTTGGAAATTAAAAAAATTTGAAATTAATATTTAACGTATTTATTCAAAAAATTCCATAAAATTACAATGGAGCCCATGGGGAAATTAAACAATTCTTAAAACTGTCATAACTTTGGCTGTGTATAAGATAGAGTCGTAATTTTTGGTTCTACGGTATGGTTTTCGGGGATGACCAATCTAACAGTGTCATTTAATTATACC
>Ga0209367_1001007_pt1 | contig 32681 bp, 21 predicted proteins | sample WorMetLIZISLAND2_FD_187412 | JGI IMG/M metagenome (GOLD analysis project Ga0209367, IMG submission 187412) | Marine gutless worms symbiont microbial communities from Max Planck institute for Marine Microbiology, Germany - Olavius geniculatus... ...
GGGTTGGGTATGTGCCTGTATGTCTGAAACCTCATGATATTACCATGCTGTTATGCTGCATTGCCTATATGTTTGTATATCGGAGAGTGGTGACATACTTTTGTGATTTTGCGGTTCTTTTTGTGTCGTTAGCTGATTTTGTGTATAAAATTGATTTCACACCCCGTGTTAGTAATACACTGTGTCCCAAAAACAACAACAAACCAATTGTCGGATTTTGATAATATTTGGTATACCTGATACAACTTGCCATCAAATGACCATTCAGTTTCCCACCTCACCTAACGTTTGTTTCTGCACTACCTGGGGAGAACACCACCAGCAAATATCACTTTTTTATCCAATGCAATGTGATTGCTTAATTAACATAACGTTTAAAAACACATTTTGTTTACATTTCTGACACTGTGGCTGACATTTCATTCAGTTGTCCATTTTTCAACTGCCTGCAGTAAAATTGCTTTAAGTATTGGCCCATTATGTGAACACAGGCAAGGAGACGCTTTCTCCATTCACTTGACAGCAGTATCGATAACGTTTTGCTCCAGACCAATCCAGGGTCTAACAATCGCTTCTTGACTTTGCAAACATTCCTAAACTTCATCTGGTAGACGCACTGCTGCATGACAGTCAAACCTTGTAATAGACTGGCTGTTGGGGCCGACAGATTTGGATAGATGGAATTTATTGACGTTTTTTCTTTCACTTTAACACATATTATGCTTGGTCTACTTTCCCCAGGTAGTGCAAATGCAGACTTTGGGTGAGGTAGAAAGTAAAACACTTATTTTATAGCCAGTTGTGTCAGAAATATTTCTGCCAAAAATTATTACAATCTGCTAATCTTATTCAAGTTACGATCGATAATGTTGGGGATGTTTTTTCAGGTTTTCTGTTTATTTCAACACATTTCGCTTGATCTGCTTTCCCTAAGTAGTGCAGAAGCATACATTAAGTGATGTGGGAAACTGAATGGTCATTTGATGGCAAGTTGTCTCAGGAATATTGGTGCCAAAAATTATCAAAGTTTGTTAATTGGTTTTCAAGTTACAGTCGAAAATGTCAGAATGATTTTTTGGGGGACACAGGGTAGTAGTAGTAGTAGTAGTAGCAGTGTTGTTGTTGTAGCACTAGTGCAATGTAGTTTGATCATTGTCGATGTCACAGTTGATTGCATGTTAACAAATTAGTCACGTTGTTTCACAGTTGATGCTGGTAGTAGTAGTAGAAGCAGCAGCAGCATTATGATGGTGATGGCGACGATGATGCTTGATGATGCTTGATGTGTACAGACTTGAGTGCTAGTGAGCAAATCAATTGCGTTGTTTCACATCCTACGCTGCCTCTCACAATCACAGCACACGAAGACTGTCACCTCCGCTTCTTTGACAACAATTCCGGTAAGCTATCGACTGTAACTGTTTTTAGATGAATTGAACAAAGCGATTCTGCTCAGAGCCTAACCCAGATTAAATGTGACTAAAGCTGTAGCCGTACGGCTATTTTTGAAACCATAAACATTTCCAGAAATGTCTGGGAGATGTTTCTGTTTGGTCTTCAAACTGTACGACTGAAATGTTTTAAAACGTTTTTCAGATGTTTTGGATGTGCCTACATTCTACGATCCCTTGTGTGACATAAATACGACACAGTTGCGATAGACTTTTTGTTTGTGTCTTTGTTTTACACATAACTGCGGCTTGATGACTGGTTGAACAGTATAGTGTGCATCTCCAAATTGTATACAACTTCTACTGCACATAAGAAGGTTATATTCATACAGTGACGTGATTGGTTATCGGACTATTTAAATGTGAATATTTAGCTATCGGTATAGTCTGTTTCAGTTGGCCTGGGTGAGTGAGCACATCAGCACAGTGTTGAGTTGATTGACTGCATTGTATGATATATGATATAGTGAATGGTTTTCACTGGAAAACTGACAGAGAAGCTGCCAGTTTAATCTAGCACGTATTATGCTAAACAAACTAGAACTCTTTAATAATAAAAATCGAAGTAAAAGAAATGGGACAAGTTCTACTATGTAAAAAAGCAAAAAAAATCCAGAAGCGTAAGGTTATGGGAGAGATAGAAGTCTGAGATCGGTAAACTGGAAAAGGGAAGTAACAGGAAGTGAAACTGGAAAAAAAATAATGAAAAGAAAAAACTGAAACTGCTTAGATTACAGCTGAAAATTGTCGTAGCATTGTGGTTAAAATCTACTTGCTGTCATAGCGCTGTGTGCCAGTTGTTATTGATTTGTTATACAAATTTCTTTATCTATTTGTTGAATTAATGCGTAAAAGAAATAACACGCGTTAAAAAAACTTGATGCACATACGTAAATTTACTAAACTGTGAAGTAGGAGCTTTTATATTTCATTAAACTGTGGTTATTTGACGATCAAATAATATACAAGTACTTAAACATTGTTTTGTTGCCATTTCATCACCACTGTCACGGTCTTGCGACACAGCCACGAGTTCATCGGTCGTCATTCCAGTCAACCTCTCGATGTAGTCCACCTACAACTTCTGCAATGTGATGATGCGTTAATTCATGCGTTAGAAAAATAATGCAAGTGATTAACGCCACTAAAAAAATCAACATCTCAACAGCACTAATTTGTTATACTCTTTAGAGCCAGTGTTTTCGGTTGTTAGTCGGTGTTGTTCAGGACTTTGCAGTTTCAGTTTATTTGATGGATTGATTGCGGTGTGTTGTAGGAGAAATGGTGCACTCAATGGTAGCACATCAGGATGCCGTTACAAGCTTAGCCGTTGATCCCAGTGGCCTCTATCTTCTCACTGGCAGTAAGACATTTCATTCCCTCTCTTTGCTTCAGCAGCATTTCATCAAAACACTAAATCAGAATTGTTACCTATGCTGGTAATGTTGTATTTGGTGCCTCAGATTCAGTTTACCGACTTTGTGCGGTGCGTTATAAATTGATATAATTTATTATTATTAGAATTATACACGGTGTTTCATAAAAATGGATCTCTTTAGGTCTTTTCGTAATTTACTCAAATGATGATCAATTTACAGAAACTTTGTCAGTTGTAGCTGAAAAAATATTAATTTAGAGTATTTCAACAAAATATGGCAGTTGATTAAATATTCTTTATGACATAACGCTGACGTCACAGTGTGTCGTGAGTACAAGCTTGCTTGTCTCAACTGGTGCTATCAGTTGCTACCCTGCTTTGATAGTAAACTTAATCTGGTTTGCTGATGAAGAATGTTCATCTTATCAGCACTAAGCAACATGGGGGCATGAAATCAGGCATCTCGTGATCCAAAAATGCATCCATTTTGCAAGCTCCGTTTGCTAGTGCATTGTCTAGTTCGAACATGTGAAAGTCCAGCTATCCCCACAGACACGTAAATGTGATTGCTTTGCATGTTTTTTGTAGCTGCAACTGTAAAACTTCAAAAAAATTTTATGAGGGAGCCAGATTTTTTACCATCAGAACAGGGTAGCAACTGACAGCACCAGATGAGACTAGCAAGTTTGTACCCGTGACACATTATGACGTCAGCGTTACGTCACGACTAGCGAAAAACATTTAATCAACTGCCATATTTTGTTGCAATATTTTGAATTAGTATTGCTTCAGCTACAACTGATAAAAATTTTGTGTAAATAGATCATCGTTTGAGTGAATCGTGAAAGAAAGAAAAAGGGGTCATTTTTGAAACACCGTGTATAGTTAATAATTGGATTTTCATTCAAAGAATATTTGGATGGGCTGGCATGTTTCAAGAAGGGACTGTTTTGATTTCGGTGGTGATCTTGATATTTTCAATCGGTTCTGGATCATGATCCGTGATTCTTTGCAGTAGGAGACATGGTGTAAACTGAGACTGTGTTGTGCTCACCATGTGGCAGCACCGTTCTCGGCAGAGGTTTGAGAGCTCTGATCACCGATGGTTGTAATAGTCTTTTTACTTGTGAATTTTGATCCGGATCAAGTGACTGTGAAGCAGTTCTGTTACATGATCTTCTCATCAAATCTGTTGCTACACTACCTTGCAAAATTTGACTATTCATCTGTACAGCTGTATGGGCTGTCATTCAGTTCAAAAGTGAGTTGGCATAGTGAGATAGAAATGACCGGTAAAAATCTGTTTCATCTATTTATTTCATTTTTTTTTTCAAATAATGAGCGAGGCCAAGGTCACGTGACCCCTATATTGGATAAATACTAATTTGTAAAAATTTATTTGTGTTATTTTTCTTCCTTTAATTCAATTATTATTTATTTGTTAATTTTTAGTTTTTTTTGCACCGAAGGTACTCAGTTCTTTAGGGCTGAAATATAAAACTTTGAAAATTTGTGTCTGGAATGGTTATAGTGGAGTTGAAATTGGAAATTGTCTGCCGTGTTGAAATGTTGGATAGCGACAAACGCATGCTAGAACAACTTTTCTCATGTATCAGTTGTCGCCTCAGTCAAGCACATTTGTTTGTTTATTCTTATTTTATTTAATTTTTAATTATATATATATTTTTATTATTATTGTTAATTTATTTTTATTTTATAAGTCACAGAAGTTTATTTAAATGACTATTTTGTAAAAAGTCACTTTCCACACATATGGAGATCATGTCATGAATGCAGATTATGATAGATTAAAAGTGTTTGTGGCATGTTTGCTTGTGCAGGTCACGACTGTTCGATCCGGCTGTGGAACATCGAGACAAAGATCTGTGTCCAGGAACTCACCGTACATCGGAAGAAGTTTGAAGAGTCCGTCAACGATGTTGCTTTCCATCCGTCGAAGCCGTTACTTGCCAGTGCGGGAGCCGACGCGGTTGCCAAAGTTTACGTCTAATCACCACTGCAGCAGGACATTCCTAAGTCCTCTCTAGCTTCATTGTCTCGGTAGGTGGGCCAAAATACTGACACCCCTTTCCGTTTCACCTATGTTGATAGATATGTAACAGATAAATTTTAAAGCACTTCATATTTATAGGTTTCATATTTATAGGTTTGAATAACTTTACTATTTGCTGTTAATCACTTAGGGTTGAGATGTGCTCATTTATTTGAAAGCATTTTTATAAATCTTTCGGAACCCCAGTGTTTCTTTGCATGCATAGTGTGAGTCAGACGGCATTCGTCATTTGTTAGTTCGATTGTCGCAATGAAATTACAATTTGCTCGCATAAAAATAAAACTCATTTACATTGGCTGATGATGAATGCCATTTAATGAAACTGATGTGTGAGTAAACAAAAATTGTAGGGCTCTAACCGGTAAAAAAATTTTTGCCAATTAATTTCCAAAAGATTAACTAAAATTGGTCAGTTAATTTTGGTTGAGTTTCGTAGTCAGTCAGAAGACCGAAGCTGCAGAATTCAACTACTGGTTGCTGTTATCTTTTACAAACTGAGACAAAAGTGATGATGATGATGCATGATGACGCAGCGCACAAACTGTGTAATCAAAACTGACACATACAGACTGTTAAATTAACACCATAAAAGTACAAATCTTGATCGCATGTTGTATGTGAAATAAGCGTCCATCATTGTTGTCTACTGTAGTTTGCAGTTGACTACAAATGTGCAGATTAGTGACATTAGTGATGTTTTAGTCAAAATTTTAATCAATTAAAAATAAATTTTTTAATAATTTTTTAATGATTAATTGATTAATTAATCATTAATTTCTGCAGCCCTGAAGATTGCAAATATAATGCATGTAGCAAGAGAGCAAACTCAGATACCCAAAGTGTGTCACTTTTTGGCCCACCCTCTATATGCCCGCTGCTGTGTATTCGGCATTGTTTGCCTGTGCTGTTTGTTTGTATGGTGAATTTTGCCATGTGTGGATATGTCAATATCCAGCCGGGATTTTTCTGCCATTTACCATATGGTGTCCAGTACCAGATATGAAGTCTGGTGATGGATTGGGCAGTTAGTTATGATTGCTGAGTTAATATGAAAGTGACCACAAGTTACTCAGTTATATTCAGCAACTGTGGAATCATTGTTAATTTATCTAGTGCTCTGCAACAGTAGAATATGACTCAAATCAGTCAGGGAGTTTGATTGCTCCACAGATCCAACAGCCACTAACGGCCAATTTCGGGTTTTGTAACCGATGGATTAATTAAGCTGGTAACTAGCTAAAGCTGGTAACTAGCGATTAGCTGTTTTGGAGGACTAACTGACTGTCTAATGGCAGCTAGCTATAACCGACCAATTTTGGCTAGTTGGTTGTTAGCCGATGTCACAGCGGTGCTGCGCAGATTAAATGGCACACAGCCTGTAACAGAGTCTGCCCTCAGTGTTATAGTAACGAAAATTTTACTGCATATAGAATGTTTCTACTGCAGGGGACAAATTCGTTTGCCAAACTGGCAAAAGCTGGCAGCAGTCTTTAGCACTGTATTCGAAGGTGATTGTTATCAAACTGTTAGTTAAGAAAAAGTCCTGAAATACTGAATCTTTGGTGTAACGAACTTTTCTTTGCTGGACAAAAATGGACAGTATGTTGATAACGCTACATGCACAGGTCACTGTTATTTACACACGCACACCTACGTTCGTGTTGTTTGTTGGCTGGTCTGTTTTTCTCGAACTACTGCATGTTGGACTGCTTTCGGAAAGTAAACTAACATGTGTTTGCCCCCTGTCCTCCAACAGACAACATTGTCACATTGATGTCTGTTTGCAGGATAACAGGGAAGATTATTAGAACTACCATAATGTTAATTACATGTGCACGCATATAATGGAGTTCTTACAATTTTGGGCTAGGTTTTTTATATCTTGTGTTTTGTGTGTCTGGAAAGGTTACACTTTGTTTTATTATTATGTGTTTGTGTGCATTCTGCCTGGAAAGGCCATCCCCGAAATGACCTATACTGTGTCGGGTGGGACGTTAAACCCTACTCACTCATTTCATGTAGTACACGTGTATACACTTTTATTTCCATCTGACTGGCCCACTTATTTGTAGTTGCTATGACATATCTCCAAGACATAACCCAAGAGTAATTTTTCATTGTGTCACCCAAGCAGTGGCGTTAGGTCACTGAATGCAGGGTTGCTGTACATACGTGTATGCAAAAATAACAGATTGCGAACACTGTGTTATGTGTGCTGTTCAATGTTTATGCACTGTTGCTGTGGGTGTATATACATCTATGTGTGACATCTATAGTAAACTGTCTTTTTGTGATTTCACACACATCAGCACACTGAACTTCATTATTTTAATTCAATCACACAATTAGAGCCAAACAACTGTACGGTATTTTCAATTTCATGCTGTTGATATTTTTCATAAAATCAGGTGGTGTCTGCAAAACAACTTATTGTTTCACGAAAGTTGTTATTTTCCAGGAGTTTCTAGCAGTTTGATTATTTTGTGAAAAATTCCCAGCTTTCATTGTCCAGTGTATTAAAAACTAACACTGAGAATAATTATGACAGTCATACTGATTATTACGAAGTGACACTTGAAGCTCTTTTGTGTCAAACTGATCTAACTGACTGACTGAATGATTACATAGTAATTGCCTATTCATTTGTCACTAAGTGTCTCAGGAAGTACAATAAATTTTAAGTTGGAACTTTCTGTGTGGGTAGAATGTGGTGGGAATCCATACCTTGTGTTTCTGGCCAAAGCTGCATTCAGAACACTGGTCATGACAGGACTTTGCTTATTTGATAAATGTGCATAAAAATGCAGTACTTAAAAATATTTTATGTAATGTTCGTTTGTTACTTTGCTTGGAAAGGTAGTATTTTGTTAGTTTTTACTAGCATCTGAATAGGACCACTCATATTTTTGTGATTTTAAAAGAAGCTTGTTTGTTGATCTATGCATCAAAATCCTGTGGGATTTCATGTTTTTTTCTTGGTGAATTGGCTTGCTCCTCTGCATCTTGCGTCGAATGCATTGCTATTTGTTTCTGGGGTTTTGTTTAACTTTAGCTGTTGTTCATGCTGACCACTCTTTCCTTGCTGACATAACAGCACCAGTTGTGACAACAGTTTTTTCTGCTGCAGGACTTCTTGTGAACAACTTGCTAACTGTCTGACTTGTGGAAATGCAGCATAATCTACGTGTATACTTCTATTAAGAGACCAGAAGTACAGCCTGGTTGTGACATTAGTCCAGACTCGCATAGATATAACCTTCTTGACTTGAGGGTACTTATGTTACACATACAAACAGATTCTGCATTTGAAAATATTAAAAATGTCTGGATTTTTTGACATCGGCATTTTCACGTCATCTGTGGATATTTCAACAAGTTCATTGTAAGTGACGGTTATTTTCATATTCACTACTGACAGTACATCAGTTATATTTTATTCACGTTTTTACAGAAAAAATTTACAGCATTTTGTGCGTACTATAGATGTCTGCTGAAGAATAGGTACATACAACCTACTGTTTCGTCTTGCAAGTCTTAGACATAGACGCATGAGCCATAAATGGTGACACTTTTTATATAGCATCTCATCGTGTGTTCTCGGATGAAGAATCTGATTTAAAGCCGACGAGATACATTAGGAGCTACAACTGTCTGGAGTTGAAAGAGATAGCCTAAGTCTTGAGAGTATTGCGATAAGCTGGAGCAGAATCAATGTTCTTGATGTGAGAAATTAGGAGCAATCTGAAGTGCGCTATCGGCTTGTCTAGCGTGAAAGTGGTTGCAGATAGGCACAGATATGCTGTTTACCATAACAAGCACAGACAACAAGCTTCTTAGGAATGTCAACATCGATGACCTTGAACCTCCAGGCCTACGCGTCTACGAGGGGCGTTTATTGGTATAAGAACAAAAGTTGTATCATTTCTTTAAACTGTGGCGCACCTCGCTAACTGCAGTTGTCATGATTCACAGTTCCGCACACCGCCTCTGAGTATGTCAGACTGCACGCCTACGTTGAGTCAACGATAGACCCATTATTGAGTAATTACAATGTCTTTTTTGATGTTTCTCTTTTCTTTTTAGTTTTTTTTTTTTAAATCTTAGCCCTCTATATCTCCCGTAGCCATCGGTTTCTATAGTTATGTTTTACATAAAAGTACGTCAATTTCGGATTCTGTTATTTCATTTTCATTTAACATATTTTCAGAAGTTTTTTTTTTACTTTGTGTGCTAGATTAAACTGGTTGTAGCTTACCTGTTAGTTTTCCAGTGCAACTGAGTTATTATATTAGACATCATACTGTTATAATAACAGAAAGATTGCAGAAAGAAGAAGAAAAATAGGCCTAATAACAAGTGAGACAAAACATATAATGCCGAACTGCGGTGTTAAAAAAACTAGCTGATTAATTTTCGAGCATAAGACTGTTTTTTATTTCAGCGAAACGACTGTTGCACGAGATTGATACGACTGGATCTCCAGACCACAATAATGACAGTGGTCGACGTAGTGACAGAGCAGTGAATCGCTGACATATGGTCGACTGCATGATTGTATTCTCGCAAACGAAAGACATTTTGGACACTTTGAACTAGCCACGGTGTTTGAAAAACTTTTAGGGATGGCAGTGTTATTTAGAATTTTACATATCTGCAAAGACAAGGCACTACACTGCGAAACTACACTGTAGTGTATAGAGTGGATGTCGTTTGTGTGTGCAAAATTTTGTGTGACCTAGTGCAGATTGTGCTTGTTTTTGCAAAATGTTTTGGAGCAGTTTTGTGGACACAGCGTATAGGCCTACAGTGTAGCAGGATCGCCAGGTCAAAGTTCAAGGTCATCAATGTTGACAGCATTAAAAAGACTAGCCAATAGCAGAAAATAACCACTTTTACAGGGGTATCCTACATCACTTTGACGCTTGCCTGCGCAAACCTCTTTGAACTTGAGGGGTCGGCGCTTGGACTGCTAAAATCTGCGTTTAATGCTAACAATTTTTATGCAGTTGTCTTAATCTATCGCCAGCCATTTTGTCGCAAATCACTCTTGAAATGTGCGCTGCAGCCAACAATTGCGAAAAATTCACCAAAACCCTCATTCTGAAGGTTCAAGGTCACCAGTGCTTGTTATGGTAAGCAACATGTCTGTACCTATCTGCAACCGTTTTCACACTATACGAGCCCTTCTGACGCCCTCGTTCAAGGGGAACCCCCTCACCCAGGGATACGAAATTTCGTCACAATAAACTAAAGTTCTTATGGCAGTCCACAATGATTTGTAAATTCGTGATTCTAGCTTGCTCGTTTTGACACAATATCGCAGTGTGACGGACGGACGGGCGGACAGATGGACGGACACCTTGACGATGGCTATGACACGCGAAGTATTTTGTTGTCGCGCGCAAAAATCGACAAAGTTACAACCGAATGCTGTACAATTCGTTGTTTTAAATGTCCACAACAAATCGAAATAGTGGAATGTGTCATTCTGCAGCAATCTGAATAGTCATTTTTCTCTGTGACGCAACTTGTATGTCAGTCAGTCAGACAGTTACTGGCCTAACTGTGCATCACTAGGCCCAAGCTTGCTCTAAGTCATGACATCCATCTGAAAGCTGCCGTCGCCTGACTCGGATGGGTTCTTAACACAGAACCAGTTCTTTCAGGATGCGTCTGACCGGATCAAACTTCGTAGCATAGATAAAGGGATTGGCGCATATATAGAGAAATTATTCTGATCACGCAATTCCGTGCCACTGACACAAATTCGTGCAAATCTGGTGTTTGCGATATAGCTGACAGTGGCGCAGATGTAGAGAAATGCTACAAACAGCGCTACGTAGTAGCCGCGATCCAGAAGCGACAAATTCAGGTGTAAGCTCATCAATAGGAAATATATATTCTCTGGCAGCCAAGCGACAGCATAGAATGCGCAGACAAGCGCCATCGTCTTGAAGACGTTCAGCTGAATAAGATTCGACTTCATCTGAGAAGCACTGTAGCTGGCCATCAGGTGCGCCTGACGACGGACTACCAACAGGATCTTCCCATAGCAGAAAATGAAGATTAACAAAACGATGACGTAAGCTGAGATGAAGTAAAAGATGCCGTAAGCCATTCCCGCCTCCGGACTTTCCCAGATGACGAAACCGAAGCAGGCGCCGTTTATGATGGCGCTCGATTCAAAGCCGACGACCATCATGTGAACGAATGAGCCGATCCACGCGAATGCAGCTGCGGCGTGTGTCATCCACCTGCGCAGGTGTTTCTTGCTCCAGATAGAATAGACAACTTTCAGGTAGCGCTCAATGGCGATGAGTGTAAGATTGATGAAGGAACCGTAAACTCCACACCAAAGAAGGTTTTCATTCAGTACAAGCTTGCAGAGCCAATAGCCCAGTGATTCACTGAGGTCCATGTTGCAAAGCTTCAATCCGTACGTTATGATCAGAAACAGACAGCTATAGAGATCAAGGAGATTCTGGTTGACGATCAACTCATGCTTCTTGTGTTGTTTTGACGCCACCAGCGCGTAGAGGATAAGTCCATTGGCCGCGGTACCTATAACTCCGATGACTAAAACAAAGCACTCGAAATAGAAAGCAGCCCCACGTGATGACGATGACGTCACATCAGTTTCACCTGTAAAAGTCTGAGTCATCATATCACCTTGATGCGTTGCCATGACGACGGACAGATGCGACACGCTTGAAGTTTCTTCGCTTATCTTTTCTCACACGCCTGTTACATTACAAATACTACAACATTAAAATCATACTAATTCTACTTTTGTGTAGAATGTGAAAGTGAACATTTTCTCGGAACCCCAGACGTAAGTTTGCATCGCTTTCTGTCTCTTATGCTGTTCACCTAATTTTTAAACGAATGCTTCAACCTTTACAGTCGTTATTGACAGAATAACAGACACAACGCTGTTAAATACAAACGCACGATGAACATTAACATATAAGTTATAGAAATAGAAGTCAAAAAGCTAAAAAAAAAGCCATTCTACTCTATATAACGCTACATAAAATTACACTCGTCAATGCTGGTATGCCTAATTTAATTTTGGATGGAAGCTCGTAATTTTGTACACGGCACGGATGAGATTACTACTATACGCTCAGTTGGTAACAGTCGACGAAGCGGACGAGTGTTTATTTGATGGAGCAGTTGTTCATCAGTTCACAGAAAGCAGCCACAGTGGGTGGATAATCATTAGATTTGCCTTCAGTCTAAGCCTATTACTCTCGCAAGCAACTAGCAAAGCCCCACCAAGCAGAGGAGGCAACCAAGGCATAGAGCAATTTTGCAAGAGAGGTTGACCGGAAGACCTGTAAGCGAGTGCGAGAGCGAACGGTAGCAAGCGAGAAACGGGACGAGCGAGAGCGAGCGAGATTTTTCCCGTGAGCGAGCGACAATACATACGAGCGAGTCGAAGCGAGCGAAATTTAAAACGGCACATGATTTTCACGCGCGACAGCATGTAATGCTTCAGGCATCTTAGCTATCGTCGAAGCGTCTGTCTGTCTGCCTGTCTGTCCGTCCGTCACACTCTGCGATTGTCTCAAAACGGTGCAAGCTAAAATCACAAAAATTTTTATTGTTGTCTGCCACAAATTAGCCTCTACTTCCAAGATCCGTAAAGTTTTTCCAGAAATTCGACTAGGGTTACCCAGATCCAGGGCGCTAAATGTAAAGGAAACGAAACATTGGCGATTTTGAGCCAAATATAAGTCGCCTTATTTCAGTGATCAACAGTAAACACGGACCCATCTTGCACACCGTTTCTAAGAAGTCCCATAAGCCCTTTCGATTTACACCAAAATCAACGACCTTGAACGACTTTAAAGCCCGAAAATAGGAAGTTTAAAGTCAATTGTTTTCCATGCCTATAAGTTGACTCGTGGGTTTGCTAGTCAGAAATTAACTTAAACTATCGGGTTAGCCTCGCGCACATTGTTCCAAACTTCCAAGCCAAATTCTGGCGTGAAACAACGCACCACAACTTCCACAAGTTAATTCGGATAACTCTAACCCGAGCATGGAACATTCGACTTTTTGTGATTTTCTGCTTTTTTAGGTTGCAACACACATTTCAAAAGTGATTTGCGTCGCAGACAACATGCGCATAAAATTTTCAGCATCAAATGTAAATTTAGCAGTTCAAATAGTTTCGACCCCCTATGTTCATGGAGACCTCCATCACTTTCACGTTCGGTATCACACAACTAAGGCTAAGCCAACTATGGAATCGACGTTAACGTGATTTAATGGGGATCACATCTAGGCCTACTGCAGGAAACTATAAAATGAAAAACTACATAATCTACAGGGTGCGGCAAAAAGGTACTCCCCTGTCGTATTTTGCAAATTTTAAGCAATTACATTAAAACTGTCGTATGAAACTTTGCATTTTCTCGCTTTTCTTGCTGAGCGAGAAAAGCAAGCGAGATTTACCTACGAGCGAGCGAAAAAAAACGGTTGGTGAGTTGCTTACGGGTCTATTGCAGAGAGGTCTGAGGCATACCGAAAACAGGCAGTGTTCAGAGACGGCCAGCTGAGAATTATTGATGGCAATTTTTATCAGTATACTTACAACTAGAATTGAGTAGGCTACGTTAGAAACTTCTACTTCTTTTGAGTCTTGATTATGGAGCAGTCCTCTACAGAAAGACATAGTGGCTTAGTGACTCAGCGGTTAGGGCGTTGGATACGAGACCGAAAAGTCCATGGTTTAATTCCCAGCCGGTGTACTACCAAGTAACAACTCTGGGCAAGTTGTTCACACCTATCTGCTTGTGTAGATGCAAGCGGTCTAGTGGTTAGTGTCGACTCGTAACTTTCAGGTTTCGGTTCGATTCTCACTGCCGGTCATTTGCAAGCAACCCTGACCAAGTTGCTAACCTACTGTGTGCTCAGGCTAACTCAGCTTCCTACCCTCCGTAGGATGGGAAATGAGTAGTAGCTTACGGGCTACGGGGTAAAAGCCTAATGAGGCTGATTGGGGCAGTGCTATGTCTGCTAGCTGCAAACCGCAGGTCCAGTTGTTCGTTTAGGCGGTCAATAGATGGCCGCATACTGTGCTGCGGTATCATTGGCTTATGCCAATCAGCTGCCACTTCCAAGATTGTGAAGTCCTGTAAGAAGCGCTATAGCAAGTGCTGGACTTTACTCTTTTTACCTTTTATAGGCTATGCAGCCTTTCTGCGCAATAAATGCTGCCATTTTTAGATAGAATACTAAATACCAGAAAACTGTTAAAACGTGATCTCTTAAGCTCCGTAGAACAAGTAATTTAAGCAATTTTTACCTGAGGCGCGACGGCATGAATGCTGCCATCTGGGAATTACATTATAACTGTACATTGTGCAATAGAATACGTAATAATACGTTATGAAGCCCCATAGAGATGATTCCTTGAATGTAAAGGGTTAAAACTTGTCTGTAAAAATTGTGCTTAATACTACTGACTGTGCTGATCTCCGAATTTTTACTGAAATCTTAGTGATTATTAATTGTTATATCTGTAGCTTATAGGCAATTTTTTTCTATCGTTCAAAGTGAGTAATTCTAAATTACCATGCGGCATGATGTCTCATCGTTTTGCTATTCAGGGTACACTGTAAGTAGGCCCCTAATAGATTGTGCAATATTGAACATATTCAGCGTAAAATAAAGAACATGTTTTTTCGTACCACTGTTTTAATTCTGAAGTTAAGTAAGTACTCGCATTGGGTAAAAAGCAAATTTATTTAGCTTAAATAACAGCACACGTACCTCCGATAGCCTATTCCTACTCAAATGCGACCAGCTTGTCACAGAAAATATAAGCTTACAGAGGCATGTAGTAGCACTTCAGTCCTTGCTCAAATCTCAGCTCTCAGACCAAAACTTTAAGGCCAAAGACAGGCACCTCACGTGCGAATTACTGTGTGTTATAGATTCGCCCGCGACACGTAACATTTTAACACACAAGCAGCCACTGGCAACCTAGATTTCGTCACAATGTTGGCGGATGTTGTTATCCTAATAATGTAAACACGCCTCAGTCCGTACGTCTTGCAAACCCATAAGACCGCTGATGGCGCGCCCGAAGAAGAGAGCAAACAAAGCAGTACAGGTAGGCCTATATAGGTAAGCTGCGTTAATTATCAGTGACTATACAGGTGGCCAGGCGCGAAAACAATAGGCTAAGCACTGGATAGACAGCCGAGCGCCTTCCAGTCTTCTCTGTAGGATAGAGGCAATATCCCCAAATGGCATCGCTCAGTGCTTGGTGCCGTGGCTCCAAGAAGAGCGTCCAGCAGGGTAGAAATGGGAGAGGCGAAACCACTCCCCCATCCAACTACATGATGTTAGATAGCATTATAAGATTTGCAGCAAAAAAATTCGTTAATTTTAAGCTTTTAAAACGTTTCTGCTAATAGTATAATTCGCTGTTTAACCACACTGCAAATGAATATTGTAGGCCTAATTTAAAAAAAACAACAATTGCTGAGAATTGCATATAGGGTTTAAGTTGTGAGTGGTCACAACTAGTGCTGTCAAGGCTTTAATTTTTTAACGCATGCGTTAACGCCTTAATTGGAAAAAAGCATCATTATATTCGCATCATTATATTGCTGACGTTGTTGGTAAATTACACCGTGTCTCAAAAAACTGTGCCACTTTTATTTTTTGAATCACTCCGTGAAACATGGGCTGATTTTGATAATTTTTGGCACGCAAAATCATCAAACAACTTGGTGTAAACGACTATAGTTTTGGCCACCTCACCATAATACTGTCGTTACACTACCTTGTGAAATTCAAAAATCGCAGTTTGGTCGTTTATAACAATGATGTCATACTGGATAGCACATGTATCGGCTTAGAAAATCACGGAGACCACAAAATTAGTAAAAAAAATCTGTAATTCATTAAACACTGATCGTATTATCTTTAATATCGTACGTCGACGAAGTGAAATGACGCATCAATATCGAGTGAGCCGTTCTGGGTCAACGGTTACTGAACTCGCTGTTAGCGAGCGACGTCAACGTCTACCCCTTGCGTTCGTGCTAGAAAAAAAGATATTTTGAGCACATGCTGTAATACAAAAAATGTGATGTGACACGTGTGACTTTTTGAAAGATAATAACTGTTACTCGTGTTTGTTACTATTTAGTTAATTATTTCTGAGCCGACGCATGCGCTACCCAATATAAATTTATTGTTGTGAATAGCCACAAAACTCCTAAATTTCACAAGGTAATGTAGCCACAGTATTAGGGTTATAATGGCCAAAACTACAGTCATTTGCATCAAGTTGTTTCGTAATTTTGTTTGCCAAAAATTGTCAAAATCGGCCAATTTTTCAAGGAGTTATTCAAAAAATAAAAGTGGCACAGTTTTTTTGAGACTCCGCGTACGTTGAGAGGGTGACTGGAATGACGACCGACGAACTCGTGGCTGTGTCCCAGGATCGTGACAGCAGTGATGGAACGACAACAAAACAATAATTTTAACTACCTGAATATTATTTGATCGTGGTCGTTTTTTGATATTTAGGCAACTGGTCGCTGATGTTTGCATCAATCATTGGCCAAAATAGTGCTAACTTGAAGGGAGGAAAGAGAGGAAGACAAAGCTACCATACCGGCACTTATTTTTTCCCGTTTCAAGCTCTGTGTGCAACAAAGGAAACCACGAAGGTTGAATATTCTTAGTTCAGCTCTTGTTCAGCACTTTACGGGTTTAGCTCCACAGCCAGTTTACACTTCCTACTGCTGCTGCTGTAACTTCATCTGTTGACTGACAACCTAATTAGCGATATTTTTTTAAAAACATCATATAACATTTTTGTTCAACAAAAAGCTATAAAATACACGATCAAATATGTTTGCGTACTTGTTCAAAGTGTCCCCCATAAGATCCACAGAAATTTTTCTAAGTAGGAAGGCTAAAGGCGTCGAAAAGATACCATAATCCAGTTCTACCGATTTGAGAAGATATTTGCATTTTAGTTCATCAGTGTTTACTGTTTTCAAATCGAGTTTTGTATAACTTTTGTAGAATGTTCCACTGCACACACTGTATTTCAAAAAAGCCACTTTTATTTTTTTGTATAGCTAAGTAGACATTAGTCGATGTTAATAATTTTTGGCACGCAACATAAGAAAAAACTTGGCGGAAATGACTGTAGTTTTGCCCATCTCACCTTTGTACTGCTACTACATTACCTATCTGCGCAGCAAATAAGTAAGTAAGATTATTTAGAAGGCGCTCTTAACGCCCGAACAAAAATGTCTTTAACTGCCGTTTAAATTGTTCATAGTTAATGTCAGTTTGTCTCAGATGAGCTGGCAAACTGTTCCGCAGCCTAGGACCTGCAGCAGCAAAGCAGGTGTCCGTCGTGTGTCGCACTGGCTACTACCAGCTACGGCAGCTCCGACCGCTCGTCAGGTCGATGTCATCAAGACGCTGGTCCAGGTGTTTATTTCGTGTCGCCTGGACTACTGTAACTCACTTTTCTACGGCATCACGTACGGTCTGATGAGCAGGCTGCACTCTGTACAGAATGCAGCTGCGCGGTTGGTTTCCGGCGCTCGACACTGTGACCATATAACGCCGGTGCCACAGGAGCTGCACTGGCTTCCGGTTTGGCGTCGGCTGGATTTCAAGATGGCCACCCTGGTCTACTTGTCACTGTCCGGCATGGCTCCAGCATACCTGGCCGCCGACTGTCAGCTGGTCTCTGACGAAGGTCGTCGTCAGCTGCGTTCTGCCAACTCAAGAACATGTGTCGTCAGACGGACCTACAGCAGTTGTGGAGACAGATGTTTTGCTGCTGCAGGTCCGAGGCTGTGGAGCAATCTTCCAGCTCATCTAAGACAAACTGACATTAACGTTGATCAGTTCAAGCGGCTGCTGAAGACATTTTTGTTCGGATGTTGAGAGCGCGGCGGATTGTGGCTAACTGTTTAATTGTCAGTGATGTGTCCCCGAGGACTTGTCCTCGCCCTCGAGGCGCCTCGAAAACAAAGACGTGTCCTTGTCCTTGTCCTCGGGTTCCAAGTTCTTGGCCTTGTTCTTGGCTCTGAAACAAAGTCCTCGGCCATAATACTGAAAATTTTAATAAATTCTGTTCTTTATCAATTTATTACCGACAAAGTGAACAGAAATGTTAAACATTAGCTATTGACGTACCGAAACCCGTGATGCAAGTAATTGTAACCCACTCACTTATGTCACATTGATCTGATGTTCTTAATGGCATATACAGGGTTTAGTGCTTGGTCCTGTTTTCTATGTAATTAATTTAAGGACAGCATTATTTTCGACAACTGTCCTAGCCAGCACAACATCGTTGTCAACGATATCACTGGACCAATTTGGTCTCAAGACCTACAACTTTGAAGATGTACACAAATTTAACATAATGGTAAGTTTGTTACAAAAATTAAACTTACTTAGTCGGAAATTGCAAGGGTCACACGATGTCAGTTTTTTTATTATCTTATATGTTTTGGCATTATTAGACTATTCCAGCAGTATGATGTTACTAATGACGTTCAGAATGTGCAAAATTTTACTGAAGTCACCCCAGTTTACGATAATGTGTCGCTGTGGAAGGGCCTTTTAGATGTAATTGGTTTTGACCTTGAGTTTTTTGGCCTTGGCCTTAAACTTGGTCTTAAGTCATCGGCTTTGTCTTCAGCTTCAAGTTTTCATTCTCGTCCTTGTCCTCGGTTCCAAGTCCTTGTCCTTGAGCACAAAGTCTTTGATAACATCACTGTAAATTGCGCCCCTTAAGTCATCTTACTTACTTACTTACTTACTTATGTACTTACCTTGTAAAATGCAAAAGTCGTAGTTTGGCCATTTACAACAATGAATTCATGCTGGGTAGCGCATGGCAAAAATTATTAAAATCGGCTAATGTCTCATAAAGCTATTCAAAAAATAAAAGTGGCTTCCCTTTTTTAGAACACTTTGTAATTTAGGTAGTCAACTGTTTATAAATCAGAAAAAAATAGGTGGTATAAAGTCTGCCATCTGTTTTCGCAGCATTTCCATTACGGTGTCGCGTGCGCGTCGATGCATATGACGCCATTTAACGCCGCTACAAAGACGCGCATTAATTAAGCCTACATACATCGCGGTCGATTACGCAATTTCGTTCCGAACAGCATGGTAAAAGATTTCTTTAAATAGCTCAACAAGAAATTTGAGCTAATGCTCAAGAAACGCGCAAAAACCTATAGCAGTTCCTGTTCGCAAACTGTCAGTTCATCTCCAGCCATTTCGTCGCGACTTTTACGGGGTACTGCTCTTTAATGCCCTCGTGCGCAGGTTTCCTCGAACCTAGAAAATCAAGACTTAGACCATCAAAATCTACGTTTAATGCTGAAAATTTCATACGCAGCTTGTCCCTATTTATCTTAATTGCTTTCGGCGCAATTCGCTTTCGAAATGTGTCTCGCAGCCCGAAATCGCCAAAAAATCCATAAAACCCCTATTTTAACGTTCAAGGTCTTGTACGACTTTCTATTAGTGATTAATAGTAACCTAGGCCCTATCTCGCATCGTTGTTGAGATACAGCAACTTATTGGCTAAAAATCTCAAATTTTTCCTATTTCTCTTTCATTTAACGCCCTCGTTCGGAGTGATCCCTTCGAATTTATGGAAAAGCTTTACGGTTTCTGAAACTAGAGTCTTCCAGGCAGCTGATCGTGAAGATTTGGTGATCGTAGCTTGCACCGTTTTTGACTGATCCACCCGTATGACGGACGAACGGACGGACAGAATTGCGATGGCTAAGACGCGCTGAAAGCAGTAGTTGTTTTCGCGTGTAAAATCTGTAACAGCTATGAACAAAAAATGGTTTTGTCCTTATCTTGGATACGGTGTATTCATATTTCACGATGTAGGGGCTGAGTGTAGCTACGCGTTTAGTATGGTGGCTCTTTTAATGAGAATTTTATCGCAAATTTTCCGCGAAGTGTGCCAGTCAAATAATTTTGAAAATTGATTAATATTTCACACAGATGGTCCAAAGTTTGCTAGCACTTTTTTGACTCACCGATGTCATACGTAGGGCTTACGTTGCTTTGTCCTAGGTCTTGCTGGCTTAGTATCAGCTCATCTGCCAGGTCAGGTTTCTTCTGTTCATGCGCGCTTAGTTTGCCATTTCTGTGCTTCGGTCGGAACAGTTCTTGAAAACTTGTAGATCGCAAGGTAGTTTACCTACACGCTTAAAATTTAGCGAAATTTATAATAAAAATTTCAGCGCAAATTTACCGCAGTGTGCTGGTAAAATATTTAGGAAAAGTGCGGAGTATGGAGAAATGTTTTGTAGCATGTTTTAACTCACGGTGTACACTACGCACTAACTAGAGTAAGTCTTACAATATTATTTTCAATAACGGCATAACACGTTTACCTGATTACATTACCTGACTTCATGAAGCTGATCCAACGCATCTTTCACCAGCGATGTGCAAAGGTGTTGATGGTTATATACGAATCAACTCGCATAAGCCGCGGAAGCGACGCTGCGAGTAAGTAGTAAGGTGTAATGGGTATCATACACCCTTTATTGCAACGCAGTGTTACACGACACACTCTTCTCGCTCTTATATTTTTTCCTTATTGTATAACTGCTATTTTCACTGTCATCGTTCTATCACGTTAAACCAGTATGCAGAAAATACCAAACCTGACACTTTGTGCATACAGCAGCACAGCAGATCGCTTCCTCAAGCACAAATTCCACTAGCTTCGATGTGTTGTACAACATCTTACCACGTCAAGATGTTGTGCGGCTTGTTACAGTAGACCTACTCACACGACTTGTAACTGCTTTCTAGCAAGTGTAGAACGAATCGTGTAATAGAGTTTGGGCTTCAGATGACTACAATTGCAATAATGACTAGCTATAGTAACTGTTGCTTTTTTTCAGCACGCGCCGCTGCGTGTCGTCTGGATACGCCAAGTTCTTAATAGAAGTGAAAGCGTTAAGATTTTTAAGAACATCATTCAGGTCGAGCAGCACGTTCTCATCCAACTTGTAAATAATTCATACGTGTGCCATGCATTAGTAGACTGCAGGCATCGTCTATGAACTCTACCCTGACCGAAACAATCTGATTTTCAAGTTACAGCGAGTCCCATTACACAGCCTGGCACTGAACCTTAAAGAATTTTTAATGTCGTCCAATTTTTCGCAAAGCTACGAAACTCGACGTTTCATTCTTGCGTTATACAGGGTGGGACATAAACCGACACCTTTTTTCTATCTGAATTCCCTCGGTTGTTAGATGCCATTTTTATTCAGGACTTACTCACGTGTCATTTGCATAAAACGACGTCGCTGATATGTCTAAACAAGTTCTGTTTTAAGCAAATAAACTGTAATGATCACTTTAATTCGACAAAATGTCAGACAAAGCTAGGCCTAGACAGACTGGCAGGACAGAACGCATAATGTAACGTAATGTTGTCACCACGTTTGGACTAACCCGAATTCTAACAATATGGTTTATTGTTTTTAAAGCTGTTCTTATTTCACCTAACATTGTCAACTCATTACGGAAAAAATAGCGTGCAGCATAATAAAATAAACTGATAAAAAAATAAAACATTTGTATACAAAAAGCCAAGCTATCGCTAGGATATGCCGACCGTACCGCCTACGTCCAGCGTCCGAATTCCAGTTACGGAGAGAAAGCGATTTGTCAGAGTTGAAACAGTTCCATGCACGCTGTGTTAACAATACGCTGTCTCGAAAGCTACAATAAACGCTAGTATAACAGACATCGGTTACCGGTTGCTAAGTCTAACAAATATGCATTAAGAGATAAAGGTCATGGTTTATTAATAGATCATGTAACATCTGAACTGCAAAAACTGACATTTATCAATAAAATTTTATTTAACAACTGTTATTAGTTTGTTTATTTGTAGTCTGTTCATCATGTATTTTCTGTATTTCTTTTGTTTCTCTTAGTAATGTTTGCAGTTTTTTCTTTCACTGTTTTTCTATGTTTGTCATGTTTTTTTCTGTGTTTTTGTCTCCCTTAGTAATGTTTGCAGTTTTTCTGTCATTGTTTTTCCATGTTATTGTTTTCGCGCGTTTGTCCCCAGTGTTTATTACATATTAAAATAAAAAATAAAATAAATAGCTTTAAACATTGCATTAAAAAATTGCGGCCAAACAGCTGCAGACGGATACATGGTTACTATTGACAGCCTACAGGAAGTCGCCACCACCATATCCGCTGGTACCATCGCAGACTCCCTACGACTTATTGTTTAACCACAATATTGCATGACTGGCATTGCATAGTGCGTTATGATCCTTCAAGGTCATCTAGGTCAGTGATATCCATCTAATCTGACACAACGTATGCCACTTCCTACTAGTGATTAATAGCAAACTAGGCCGTATCTATCACCGTTTCCGCGACATGGCAAGTTTTCCGTTGAAAAACGCTCGTAACGGCCTTCAAAGTCATCCAAAGTCAATGATTTATATTTCATTTGAAAGCCTGTATGCGACTTCCTATTAGTAATCAATAGCAGCCTAGGCCCTATCTTGCACCGTTTAGCCACAGTACATCCGTGACGGACGGAACAGACAGACAAACGACGGACGACAATTCATGCCAATAGTTCGACCATTACTTAAATGGGGTCGGCTGAAAACACAGCCATATACACAACATCGATTTATTTCAAGTCTTTTTCATAACATCGCTCGAACGTCAGAATAATAAGTGTAATCTAGGCCCCGACAAAAATTCTAAAAATCAAATCGTTATTTCAGTCACATTATAGACCTAGTCTTAGTCATTTACGTTAGATGTACCCGTTTGACGCGGCAGGATTTATTTCAGTCACTCTTGGCTCTTTTATTTTAAACATCTCACAATAGGTGGTAATAAATCATTAACTAGTGGCTAGCAGGCCTACGTTCCTTTACGATTACGCATCACCATGCAGACAGTTAACTAATAGGGTATAAGAAAAGCATCTTCATTTTAAACAAACGAAACCAGTCATCAGTTTATCGAGCGTCCAGAAACTTTCTGATCTTTGTGCAGTCGACTGTGCCTTTCCTTTCGATGGGACTGGACATGCAAATGGCCACAGTTTCTGTTTACGACGTAGCAAACGTTTTTTCCAAATTCCAAGACATGCAAGAATCAATTCAGAAAACAGATCACTGAAGCAGCTTGCATAACCATGCACCAGTGCAAGAGACGCGGCAAAAATTAAGTCACAACAAGCATGTAGCCTACATAGAAGTCTATTCGAAAGAAGTCTGAATATTCTTCCCCTCAAATTTTAGATCGTGTTTGCGTCACACTGTTCTTCTAACACTGGATGCCAATGTCATAGCGCTTGTACAGCAGTCATCTGAACATCTGGCTTAGAGGTCTTCTTGCATTGGATCAGATTATAGGGCTCAACCAAGATTCAGAGATTCTGGACAATAAAAAAAACGGCATAGGCTTAATAGCCAGTATCTACAAACGAAGGCCATATAAGACTTACTGCTAAAAGATTCACATTTAGCCATAATTGTGTAAATCGAGCCCACGACTTTCGTTACGTGTTCTAAGTTAGTTATTTCTTTATTTGCTGGTTCTGGTCGCATAGATTCTTCTTGCAGTTTTGTCGGTTCAGTGGTAAAATGTTTGTATGGCTTTATTCACTGCAATTGCGTTGTCAATCATAGGCCTATAAAGTGTCTAATAAAGATCGTCCAGTAGGATACGCCACAACGAGCCGATAACCAAAGCTGACAGAAACGTGTTGCTATACATCGGTGAAAAACTGACGACTACTCCATCGACAGGTGGATAGTGGAACGATAAGAAAACCCACTAATGCATCACAAAAAAAACCAGCCACAAGAAGAATCCAGTAAGCCAATAGACAACTCAAAGCCAGTAGCGGGATACAGCGGTGCCATGTCAAGCCATCTGTAAGGTAGTCCCATCAGGCTGAGAGTCCTGCTTGCACAGAAACAAGCCCACCAGTGCTCGTTTCACCGGATCAAACTTTGTAGCATAAATGAAAGGGTTAGCGCAGATATAGAGAAACTGTGGTTTACCGGTACTCATACTAATTCTCATAATCATCGAGCATCAAGAACAGATATGAATACAGCTGACACTTGCACGCAATGTGTAATGGTGATAAAGATCGGTGGAGATATAGAGAAACGCAATACCAAGGACCGCATAATAGCCACTATCCAGGAGTGTCAGATTCAGATTGAGACCCATCAGAAGGAAATAGACACTCTCCGGCAGCCAAGCGATGGCGTAGAAGGCGCAGACAAAAATCATCGTCTTGATCACGTTGATAGCAGCTGATCATTGTGTCGCTACACTACCTTGTGATATGTTAATTTGTCTCACGGTGTTGTGACTGGTCATTCATTGTCTTGATGACGTTGGTCTGGATCTGCTGTGACAGATGGGTTGGAGCGATGCTTGGTCCAGCACTAGTACTGTGGCTGGCCATTATGCGCGTCTGACGACGGATCGCCACCAGAATCTTCCCGTAGCAGAAGATAAAGATCAACAGCACAAGAACGTAAACTGACACGAAGTAAAAGATGCCATAAGCCACACCCGTCTCCGGTTTCTTCCAGATTACAAAACCGAAGCAGGCGCCGTTTATGACGGCGCTTGCTTCAAACGCCACAGCCATTTGATGCACAAAAGAACCAATCCATGCGAATGACATTGCCGCGTACGTCATCCACTTGCGCAGGTGTCTCTTACTCCACACAGCGTGGATAACCTTCAGATAGCGCTCAATAGCGATGATTGTAAGATTGATGAAAGAACCGTAAACACCACACCAAAGAAGGTTTTCACTGAATAAAAACATGCAAAGCCAATAGCCAAGAGATCCACTGAGGTGCATGTTGAAAAGCTTCAATCCATAGGTTATGATCAGAAACAAACAGCTATAGAGATCAAGGAGATTCTGGTTGACGATCAACTCGTGCTTCTTGTGTTGTTTCGACGCCACCAGCGCGTAGAGGATAAGTCCATTGGCCGCGGTACCTATAACTCCGATGACTAAAACAAAGCACTCGAAATAGAAAGCAGCCCCATGTGATGACGATGACGTCACATCAGTTTCACCTGTAGTAATCTGAGTCGTCTCACCTTGATCCGATGTCAGGACAATCGGCAGGTACGACACGCTTGAAAATTCTTCGGTCATCTCTTCTTTGCTCTGCAAGAAAACGCACTATAGTCAATGGTATAAGATGCAAAGTAACACAGTTTCCCCTCCTTCAGTTTTTGCCCAAAGGGTTTCCCCAATTAAATTTTAGAATAGTCAATGGAACACTTTGCCTGATAATGTTTGTTTCAGCTCCTTGGCTGCAGTCAGTCACTTAAAGATGCTGATTTTTCTGTGGATCTGCGGTGTTGCTGGCTTATGTCAATTGCCTTGTCTGTCTGTAACTCTGTATGTGCATTCTTAACGCTGGGCAATTAGCTATAATTCGTGTTTTGTTGTGATGTTACTATGTGCTGCAGTAGATTCCTTTTTCGACGGCTTGAAGCGTTTACGACTGAGTCGACTGACGCTAAAATTATTCGACTGACTTGTTGACGCGTCGCGTTTTTCTCCGACGGAGAAAGCGTGGCAGTTTTTTGACAGCAATTGCGAAGCGGCTGGTTCCAAAAATTACCCAGGGGGAATACCCCAGACCTCCGATCTCGTGGGCTTCTCGAAAAAGGGAGGGAAAGGTTCATGGTTGACAAAATCCTGCATAGGCCTACGCCACTGACTGTCTCTTCACTGTTTGAAGTAATTTAATCTCATCGCCCAGTCGACATATAGCTCCCGCTACTGACGTATATCGACTTCTGAAATGCAACACATGGCCGGTATACCGTCATTCCAGCTAAATCGTCTCCAGGCGGTCATGAATGCAGCGGCTCGACTCGTCTATCAGTCCAGTAGATATGAACGCATCACAGCGCTGCTTTACCGTCTGCACTGGTTTCGTGCGTCAGAGCGAATAACGTACAAACTGGCCGTGCTGGTCTACCGGTGTGTCCACGGACTTGCGAGAGCCTACCTGGCTGACGCTCTACAGCCTGACGCTGGACTTCCTGGTCGACAACACCTGCGCTCGTCATCGACCTCAGCACTGGCTGTACCACTGACACGTCTGTCCACGATCGGCGACCGAGCGTTCCGTCGCTGCAGCAAGAACTTGGAACAGTCTGCCATCAGAAGTGACGTCTTCAAAGTCATTGCGAATATTTAAGACTAAACTTAAGACTCATTTGTTAAGGTCCTTATTTCCATTACTGACTGTAAAGTGACTGCAGTACCACTGACATTTTTTTAACTTCAAATTTTATTGTATTGTATTGTAATTACTTGACAGTAGGCCTACTGTTAATCACGCGACAAATAATCTCCTTTTACTTTCCACGAGGCAACGAATAGGCCTACACCTGGCTCCAGAGCTGTGCTTCCATACCCGATGACAGTGGATTACATTTAGACCATCTTCATTTACATCTGGCTAAAAGCGACAATCGATCCATGCTTATCAAACAAACAAGGCACACGGCATAGTGCACAGTCAATTACAGGATGGTGATTAACTGTCAAGTGAATACGCGTTTAACTGTGGTCTGATTAAATGTCACCAGACCAAACCCTTTATCGTCTTCTTCATTCACCTCCACAAAGAGACCACTCCGGACTGAATTCTGAAACATATCCCATAGTTTCGCCGACATTCTAAATGCTAGTGTTACGCCCTAGATCAGTACCGGCACAAAATATCCACTTCATAGCCATTTCTGGTGATTGCCTCGAAGAACTGGACGTTAAATGCGAACGGCAGCGCGGATAAAAATGGAAAACGGCGGACTGCAAAGTCAGTCGACCATTTCGACGCCGTGGAAATTCGACACGGCAAGACGACGAAATTCGACAGCGCCGCGGTTTATGCCGCAGGTTATTCTGTGCATTAAATAAATTAATTAATAAAATTAACAAACGAAGCAAATAAAGCAGCTTAACTTTTGCCAGAAAAGTTATAATATTTTAAACATATGCAGGTCAAGACCAGTGATGACGAGTACTTCAGTACATCGGTACTTAAGTACGTACTTAAATGCTGTTTATGTACTTGAGTACTTGTACTTAAGTATTTGTACGTGATGATACTTAGGTACTTGTACTTAAGTACATTTTTGAGGTACTTGACCCATAAGTAGGCTACACATAAGTAACCCATAATTACCTAGACTAGTATGTGTTATGGAGCATCTCCAATCGCCATCCAGAATTTCTCATTTTTGGGTGAGTGGATAAATGTGATGAGATCTATTACACAGTTTTTCCATAAAATGCAAGGAGAAAATACTGTGGAATCACATTTTGGTTCCATAACAGTGATAACTTCTGGTGTCATACAGCGGAAGCCAGCATCATTCATACAACTGACATAGCCAGTGTCCGCATAACAAACAGGCCTACAGAAACGGTTTGATAACATTTTAAATTTTGATAATGTACACAACAGCAACAAAATAAAAACATCTGTAGGCGGCTGAAGATTAATTTGTTGCCGAAATTATTGGACTTGGAGAAAGCTGTTGTAAACCACAAGCCAATGGAATGGCTGATACAGTGAAGACTTCTACAACTTCAGAATGCATGACTTAGATAATGAGGTTTCTGGCTCTGGATACAAAGTTGAAGCACTTCAGTTTTTAAATAATCAGGTACATCAACTTAAGCAGCTGAGGAGGTACCCAGTAGTCGTAAAAGCGTTGGTCAAGTAAACATACCACTGTTCGATCATCAGTCCCAGTAGAGAGGCTTTTTAGCCACGCTGGACTCATACGGACACTCAGCAAGAATAAAATGTCAGACGAATCATCCATGACACTTCTGCTTCATTAAATGACAACATTTCTGAATTTTTGCGACGGTTGACACACATATGATGGTGACGATATTATGATGATGGCATTGATGTATATATTCCTCAAAATACTCTCAGATCAGTTGTCTGAAACACTTTTTCATAATAGAAGTTTGCTTTATAGTGACAGTTTGGTTTTATTATGTGACAGTTGACAAGACTGACACTTTGCGTATGTACTTATGTACTTGTACTTAGTAATTATAAATACTTAAGTACTCTTTTCAAAATGTATTTGTTCTTGTACTTAAGTACATTTGTAGAGTACTTACGTCATCGCTGGCTAGGTCACTATAAGCTTGGATCCGCGAACACCAACAGGGGGAGAAGTGTAGCCTACCAACCCTGCCAACAGAAAGTCCAAACCGGAAAGCAGGCCTACCGTTCCCTTTCACTTTAACCACTGACTATAGTGACTACACAATGAGTCATAAACAGAAGTAATACACTCGATAAAGATGACACATACCTCTGAAAATTTCTGGCTGCTCGTTTTCGTCTTTTCACAATTTCAGTCCAAAATCATGATACCGTCAAAGCCAGCACACGAGGCTATGCAACGTATCAGCGGTAGAAAGCTGAACGGGTGAGCGAGCTACATGTCGCGAGATTTAAACTCACCGACAGACATAGCTTCTAGCGACTGAGAGCTGCACATCCTAGACAAAAATGGCGGAGATGATTATCGAGATAATGTAAAATTCAGTGCGTCTGAATCACAATGTGACGCAAGACAGCTAGTGGCCAAATACACGACGGATCTCAAGACGAGAGACGCCTTGGTTTTGGTAGGCCTAAAAGACAAGATACACAGGCCCAGCCTACAAAGAAACCTACACACAATCAACGCAGACATAAGCTGTACGTGCGAGGTTGTGACTTTGTTACAAGTCGATCGCTAAGAAAGCGGAAAAGGCCCATAGTAGCCTATGTCTGCAACGTCTGATGAAAATGGTTTACTCGTTTCTCGAGGTAAAATATCAGTTGTGTGGTAGGCCTAAACAATAATGAATGCCAGCATAGCACCGTTGCACGCAGCGGTTGGCCTATCATTGTCTCGTGCCAATCCGCTGCCACTTCCGTGATTGTAAAGCGCTTCTGGTTACAATCCGACTCGCTGCAGTGAACACAAAACCTTTGCTTTTACATTCCTATGATTGTGTTCGGGGCCCCGAGCCCACGGCTCCCTTTTCAATACATTCACGTTTCTCTGCTCACACCTGAACATGCTTACTTATTTCACATTTAACAAAATGACAAAATGTTAACTTTATAACGGCAAACGTCAGTAACCGTAATCGCGGTCTTCTCCGCAGTTAAATGTGTTGCCGTTTTTTCTTAACGTTATAGACCCACTTTCACTAACCACTGTTTGACAATGACGATAACGAAGTAAGACAACGAGCGTAGACCTGTGTAAGTTGCTAGAAATAACTGTAGGCCTAATCAGCAGTGGTGTAGCCAAGCCACGATTTGAATGTACGTGGGGCACTCAAGGAGTAGGCCTATAGGGTGTGATGATTGGGAAAGGTGTAGATCCTACACCTCCCCACTATAGCGGAATAACATAGAGAGGGGGCTGTGACCGCGCCGAAAAATTTTTTTCCGTTTTCTGTGAAAATGGAGCGTTTTTCATGCATTTTAGAACTATTTCAAGTAACTGAGCTCAAAGTCGGACACCAGATAATTCGTCTTTGTGGTCTAGCTCCTTGGCGGGTCACGTGCCACCAGAACTCCCCTATGGCTACGCCAGTAGTAATCAGCTAGGCGTAAAAATTATTGTGCAAGTTCCGGTTACCGCCCGTCTCTAAAAATTTCCGTTCCTAAATAAATAAATATTTATTGATTTATTTATTGGACCCCCAAAATATTACTGCACTTTTTGTCTACATTCAATGTTTTGCTATGAAGGTCTGAAACAAAACTGTTTGCATCTATATTCTGTTGGCCTATGCTGTAGTATTTTTACTTAAGTTCTTACGGGTGCTATTCGGTGTGTTGCTTTGCTTTGTTTGTCATATTACATGGAATTTTTTCAAAACCCATTCCCCGTCCACACTTTTTTTGTCAGACTGCAACTGCATAAATTGTTTAGGCCGTGTTATCAATTCAATGTATCAGCCTCAATATGGCAGACGTGGTAGGCCTATGATTTTATGACGTATTGAATGGTATTACGTCACCCGACAGATGTAAGCCTACCAACATCTTGGGTGGCAGGTCTTAGTAATGGTGGACGTTAATCGCAATCAAATATCAGCTGGCGAGAATACTCAAAATGTACAGATCTGCATTCAAACTGCTATAGCCAAGGGATCTTCCTTAAATGACGTCACGCTAGGAAGAGGAGAGGGAGGACACATTATTGTGACGACGTGTAACGTAGGGGAAAAAGGGGGGGGGGTTAAAGGTAGGGTGACGTTACATACTCACATCTGCGGAAAGGTACAACAGACAGCCAATTCGCGTCGCCAACTCGCCAAACGTGGCAGAACGAGTAGGCCTAGAAACATTAGGGAATACTGTACTTGATTTGACACGATTTTCTGCATTACAGTTGACAGTAGACAATTTTAATAACAAATATAATTTTTATATATTAAAATTTAGATCTATAGACTACACTACAGGCTGCATAGAGGGGGAAATTTGGTAAACATTTGTGACGTCATATTTGATAGGCGTCCAGAGAAGTGTGACGAAATGTGACGAAGAAGGGTATTGGTGTTACTTTTTCCTCAAAATCACTTGACGTCATTTATAGACAATCCTCAAGACCATTTTCACAGCATGAAGCATTTCTAGAATTTGAGCTAACTGCTCATAAGTAATTGACTAACGGCAGCAACATGGGTATAAAAACGTCCATGTTACTGTCAATGTCAGCGCCCTCTGCAACAGACTGTCATACTACCCGCGCTGATCAACTACACGCACGAGCTGCATGGTCTAATCTGTTGATGTTGGTAAACATCAGCTGATAGCGGACCACCGCAGCGACGTGACGCAGACATGTCCTTCATTGTCGACGGAACACAGCAGGACCGTCTTCTTGACAGTTGTGCCAAGTCGACCAAGTGACACCAGCTCAAGCACTGGGAGGGGCTTGCAGTGTTCCATGCAGACTGCAATGTAGAAGCTGTGATAGCGCGCCGGATCACCTGCAGTCAGCAGACATCACACACGCCAGTTATGATAAATAACAACAACAGTAACAATAAATAAATAAATATAAAATCATAATAATAGGTCCAATGATAAAGTAATAATCTTACTATAATGTGCAGAAAGTTGGTTTGTCTGCTAGTCTGTTTGTCTATCTTACCCTTCTTATCTGGCGCCTTCTGTGTTGCACGGTCGCGCACCCCGACTGTGGCGAAGTCCTTGGGTCTTAGGTACGTGCACCGCCATCTTGCTCCTTGCCTCAACCTCCTCCCAAGGGCAGCCTGAGGGGAAGAGGGCGGGGATGGAGTTGTCGGGTAACGTAGTGGACCACTCGGAATAGAGTGGTCCCGCCCGTATGGAGAAAAGTTTTCTAATAATAACAACGCAGGGTCGGCAGCAAAGACTGCAGCTTAACGCAAAACATGGTACCCTGGGGGCCCAGTTTCTTTTCCAGTCCACTGCGGTTGAATCACTGCGTCCAGTGCAATCACTAAACAACAGTCATGATGAGAAGGCAACTTTTTATGCCTATGGAAGACGCAGAATTAGAAAATAACAACAATAGCCTTAGATGATAGAATCAACATTAATGCAAATATTCTGTAATGTACGTAATACACACCAATAAATAATCAACTAAAAACGTCCGCAATATCATATTAATATTAAAACCTGCACAGAATGGAGAATTCAGCAACAGTGTACAACAAACCTGGGTAAATAAGAAAATCACCACCAAACTTCCCACCACCAGTTAGAAAGTAGCCTTTTTCCCAAAAGTATGAAAATATGCGATACTTTTGGAAGTCACTTGATGACATTGGTAATTTCCACTCAGTTGTAGTAAACTGACTGTTTGTACTCCAAGTCTCCGCTATAGATTAACCACAACAAATGCATGCATTTCAGCGCGCCTACCAGATAAGTGACATTCATAATTTCTGGCATTTCAGAACTGTGACACAGTCGCTATTATACTAAAGTAATAAAAATGACCCAAAAAACTTTATTTTTTGTTGCCATCAGATACATTTGTTGAATGAACATTCGGATTCTCCAGTTCACGGTAGACTTCATTAAACTACTATAAATACACTACCAATACTTTTCACCAGAGTAATGTGAGTATTTGAGTATTTCACAACCTAAACCACACATATTTTACGTGAAATTAACATAATTACACTGTGTTTCAAAAAAACGGGCACCCTTTTTATTTCTTTCATAATTCACTCAAATGATGATCAATTTACACGAAATTTTTACCAGATGTAGCTGAAGAAATGCTAATTCACAATATATGGACAAAATATGGCTGTTAGTTAAATATTCTTTGCTAGTTGTGATGTAATGCTGACGTCATAGCGTGGCGCAAGTACAAACTGGTTTGTCATAACCGGTGCTGAAAGTTGCTGAATAGCTGCCCTGCATCGATGGTGAACTTTATCTGGGTCGCTGATGACATTAAACTGTTGAAGTTTTACCACTGCAGCCACAAAAAACGCCTAAAACGATCACTTTCACATACTTGTAAGGATAGCTTAACTTTTAGACCTTCCAGCACGACAGTGCACCAGCACACATTGCTTGCAAGTTGGTTGAGTTTTTGAATCGCAAAGCGCCTGATTTCATGC
>Ga0209367_1001008_pt1 | contig 32667 bp, 45 predicted proteins | sample WorMetLIZISLAND2_FD_187412 | JGI IMG/M metagenome (GOLD analysis project Ga0209367, IMG submission 187412) | Marine gutless worms symbiont microbial communities from Max Planck institute for Marine Microbiology, Germany - Olavius geniculatus... ...
TAAGAAATGAGAAAAAATAAAGAAGAACTGAGAAAAAAAATGAAAAATAAAAAATGAGAAATGAGAAGTGAGAAATGAGAAACGAGAAGTGAGACATGAAAAAAGAAAAATGAAAAATCAGAAATGAGAATGAGAAATGAGAAATAAGAAATGAGAAATGAGAAAAGAGAAATGAGAAGTGAGAAGTGAGAAATGAGAAATGAGAATGAAATAAGAGAAATGAGAAATGAAAAAAAGGGTCGTTAGAATTATGACTAAATGTTAAAAAAAATAAAAATAGAAAAACCTGAACCACAGGGTTTTTTTTATATAAAAGAAAGAAAATTAACTAGCACGATTATACGAGAAATCCAACAACGCACAAATATTGTATGATTTACCAGCAATCACAGGTTAAATGCAACATTTTGACCTTTAAAGTGTTCTGTGATACGTTAGGGCGTTTCTCAGCCATTACTCTTTCTTTCGATACTAGTCAACCGGCCAACAAGTAACTTAACTTACGAATACTAAAAAAATCAAACTACTAAAAGACAGTCAACAAACTACACGCTGACAAGCTGAACAAACTGAGTGGCCGAACAAGCTGAGTGGCGACCGTTTCCGGTCGCAGTCTGCTTTTATACCGTTCAACGGATCGACTAGAGATGGTCCAATTCTATGAATTGAAATAGAAATAAATCCAAACGGCTAAAATTATCAGTCTGTTACAACTCCCCTTTTCTAAAACATCAACGCCCTCGTTGATATCGCCAGTAAACTAGCCAACATGTTCAAAACCTACACTGTATATGCACACAATGCCAACCGGCAGTCAGTCGTTCTTTCACAAAGAGGACTATCAAATAAACTCGTGAGTAGACAGAATATAAATCATCACACAATTTGACAAAAATAACTAGTAGACAGACAGAAGCGCGAACGATTACACAACTCGCGAACAAACAGAAATAACTGGTAAACAAAAAAATGTAAACAGTCACACAAACTCGTGGGAAAACAGTAAGTTACACTTACTAGGGATTCGTCGAACGACCGGTCTGCTAAAGCAGACGACGTACGATGACCTTATCCGGGTCATCAACTGCTGCACTATTCACCCTGGCCTCCAGACTATTTAGCAACAACGTCGTGGCATAATGCTTCAAGTGACGTCGGCATCTTTCCAGACGGGCCCCAAAAGCTTGACTGGTCGCTACATCCAGATGGCGCTCTCGAGTGACAAAGCTGACGTACGAACTCAGGTCGAGCTCCGGATTAGTAGCCAACGCCTCAACCATCTCTTCTGGCGACATAATCTCGTCCGGATCGGCTGTCACCAACTCGACCCCCAAGGGATACAATCGTACAGACAACTAGACCTATTCGGCAATCAGCCGACGTGGTGGCTGGACTTGCCGTCTTGGTCTACGTGGGGATTCTTCACAGTCTTTGTCATTAACAACAGGGAGCTGGACAGGTTCTTTACAAGGCTCGCCTAATTCATAACATTCCTTCACTTTATCCACATGCGCAACAAATGGTTGCGACTTCTTGGATTTTCGCAACAACACATTCACTGGAGACAACACCATCTCCACTCGGAAAAGACCAGTGTACTTCCTCTGCTACTTGTCGGAATGTCCAACACGTTTCCGAGGGTTGTAGTAATAGAAAAACTGTCCCACAGAAAAAGACTTGGGTTTAGCACAAAGGTCGTAATATCTCTTATTGCGCTCAGCAGCAACTCCGAGATTGTCACGCACCACTTCGTAGGCTGTCCTCATCTTTTCTTTCACGGATTCCACAAAATCGTCATACGACGTCACTTGTTCAGGATTTTCTAGTCCACACACAATATCAGCTGATGTGTTCACCTCTCGTCCCAGCATCAAAAAGTTGGCACTATATCCTGTGGATTCACTACGCGAAGCCCGTAGCGCGGCCGCTACGTATGGCAAGTGTTCATCCCAATCTGTCTGACGACTGAAAACCACCTTTCTTAACAACGAATTAAGCGTCCGGTTCATTCGTTCACAAGCTGAATTACAAGCTGGATGATACGACGAGGTACGCAGCTTATCAATTTGCAGCAATCTGCACACTTCACGCATTATGTGTCCATCAACCTCGCCGCCACTGTCTGACAACAGAGCTAGATGTGTTCCATATCTGCAAAACACCTGTTCAACCAGGGCATGCGCAACTGTCACGGCTTCGTTGTTTCTAAGCGGTATACATTCGCACCACTTTCAGAACGGACAGACAACGGTAAGGATATAAACGTGACTCTTCTTAGAGCGTGAATGCGGACCAGTAAGATCAATCGACAGCCGCTCAAACACAGCTCCAACTCTACTGGGTTGCAACAATCCTTGCCGAGGTAAAGTTCCGCAGTAATAACGACTGCACTGGGAAAAACGCCTGAAATATCGTCGAAGATCAGCACGCCAGCCAGGCCACCAAGCTCGACGCGACAACTGATCCATTGTTTTTCCCATGCCAACATGGCTTACGGTCAAGCCAGTATGCACAAGGTCTATCAGTTCATTACGCAACGACATTGGGACCAACAACTGCAAACCCTCAGGTTGTCCCTTTCAATTAAAAGCCGTACGATAAACAACACCTTCACTAACAACAAGACGTGGCCATTGACTCCAATAATGTTTCGTGTTCACACTTCGATCTCGTATCCTGTCAAATAACGGCTGCTCTTCAGACTGCAAACGAAGCTCTAATATGGGACCAATATCAGGGTCGTTTCTCTGCAATTTTGCCATTTCACTACTGGAATGTACATGCCACAGCTTCGGTACACCAGTAAACTTGGTCTCGTCCTCGGGCTCATTACCAGTATTCGCTTGGCCTGGATGATAATCTAGATCACCAGTAGCACATGGTCTACGCACTGCAAGCACCGAAACATTATTGCTCTCGGGATCTGGACACGACGTTTCATCAACATGTGACTCCATTTCAGCAACTGGACGACGCGACAAAGCATCGGCATTTTGGTGTTTACTACCTGCACGATGTTGTACAGTAAAGTCAAACTCTTCCATTATGACTAACCAACGACCAGCTTGTGCCATCGGTTCGGGAGTACGGCGAATCCACTGAATAGCTGCATGATCAGTACGGATCACAAACTTACGACCAATCAGGTACTGTTGGAAGTGTTTTAACCCAAAAACAACTGCCAAAAGTTTCTTCCTTGTTACGCTGTAGACTCGTTCAGGGGTTGACAACGTTCGCGAAGCATACGCCAACATTTTTTCTTGACCACCGTGCTCCTGGGACAACACAATTTTAAGTCCAAGTTCCAAAGCATCCGTATCGAAATAAAATGTGCCTTCACTACGTGCGGAACCAAGAACAGGAGCATTAGTCAATGCAGTTTTCAACTTATTAAATGCATCTTGCTGTTCAGCGTTTCAATAAAACTGAACATTCTTCCTCATCAAGTTATACAAAGGAAACGTGACAACACTAAATTCACAGATAAAGCGACGATAATAAAAGACCAAACCAAGAAAAGACCGCAACTCGGTAAGGTTATTTGGCTTGGGCCAACAACCCACTGCCTCAGTCTTCTCTGGCTGCACTTCAATGCCATCGCCAGAAATGATGTGACCTAAGAACAAAACCTTTCGTCAAAACAGCTCACATTTACCACAGTTGAGCTGCACGCAAACGACCAAGAACAACCTCAAACCTCTCCATCAACTGATCGAAACTGTTTGCGAGGATGATCAGATCATCCAAGTAAACAAGCACTGTACGTCAATCCACATATGGCCAAATCCATTAACCTCTGGAACGTACCTGGTGCCATGAGCATGAGCTTCCATCGCCAAGTGCCTCGACGTGTCACAAATTGGGTTTTGTCCCTATCCTCCAAAGCAACAGGCACGTTATGATACCCTGCTCGAAGGTCGAGTGTACAATACCATGATGACCCACTAAGCGCATCAAAGGTTGCTTCAATGTTTGGGAGTGGATAACTGTCGTGGTACGTCCTGGCATTAACTGCACGGTAGTCCACACACAATCTCAACCGACCATCCTTCCGTTTGACGACCACAATATTCGACGACCAGGGTTCAGCAGAAGGCTCAATGATATCATTCTCCAACAACTGTTCAACGTAACCGTCAATGGCTTCCAAGTATGTTACAGGATGTCGACGAAGGGGTTGGCGCACGGGCCGATGTTCACCTGTGTCGATGTGATGAGTAACCAAATGTGTACGACCAACATCAAATTTACCTCTAAAAATACATCTTCATATCGATGCAACAAATCAGCAACAGCCTCACGCTGTTCATCAGACAGTTCGGACGGCAGCGACTCCAAAAGCTTTGGCACGGGATCAACTGTTTCCAAGTTCGTGACACCATCCTCGGTCTTAGCTGTGCTCACCGATGCTGCACGGGCACCCTGACATACTTCAACTGGCTGTAGACTTCCAATGCACAAGTCCTGCCTAAGAGCCTGGGGTTCAGAGGAATGCAATGGGAAAGACATTTGTCCGATGACCAAATTATAAGTGGTAAAGTCCCACGTTACTCTTTCCTGGGTAAGCCATGTGATCCCCAGCATCAATTCAGACACATCAGGACTTACTAAAACGGAGACGGTGGAGGTATAGCCCCCAAGATCCATTTTAATCTCGGTTTTCCCTTGCACAAAAATGAAAGAACCATTCGCAGCAAACACCCCCTGAAACACGGGACGCAAGACCCGGCCACCAACAACATTACTAGGTGCCAAACTAAGCTCACAATCAGAATCAACTAATGCCAAGTGACGCTGTCCATCAATGTTTGTAACCAAATACACATGACCATTATCAAGACAATTACGAAAACCACGAGTGGCTGCCTAAGCAGAACTAACATTCGCATCATGAAGAGTATTATTGTTATTAACAACATCACTACGATTTGCATTTGCGCGCTGACGCTGACGGTAATTAAAACTTCCAAAATAACCATCACGCTGTGCTTGTGCACAATCACGCTGAATATGACCAACAATAATAACAAGCACGCTGTGTAGGAACACTGAGAGTCTCGGTGGGAGTAGATGACTGACGACTGTTCTGCGAAGAAGGTTCTGGTGCAGACGGCATAGAACCACGTTCCGGGTTAGCCGATGTCCAAGCTCGACCCTGTGGATTTCTAACATGTGACTGATGAGGGCGTCGTACAGCAGTCTCAGCGTTTGCCATTCGATCACCAATTGCCTTCAGATCTTTGTCCAGTCGACTCTGCATCTCATTCATTTTTGCTAACACAGAACTGATAGCCAACTGTATTAATGCCTTGAGCATGTTTGTTCTTATAACCCACAGTATCATCTGTAACATCAGTAGCTGGCACGGCTTCACGCATTGTCTCCAACCTCACAGCAGTATGCAATGCTTCATCCAGAGTAGACGGATCTCGTTCTCGTAACTTTTGTGCTAGTTCACTGTCCAATGCTCCAATAAAACTGTCTCTTGCAATTGCTTTATGTGCTGTGGATGTGGGACCTGGATATCCCATGATAAGCAAACGCCTGACATCAGTACACAGTAAATCAAGCGACTTGCTATGTTTGCGCCGCTTATTGCGGAGTTCAGTTCGATATTTCTCAGTAAGCTGTCCACCAAATCGGTCAGACAATAACTTCCACAGTTTGTCCTATGTACTCACACAGTCTGGACTTTGATCCCACAAACACTGAGATGCAGCTCCAACTAGTAACGCTTTCAAATGTGCCAACTGTTTACGTTCACGCCACCGATTGAACTGTGCTGCATTCTTAAAATGTGCCTTGAACGTAGCAAACGAAGGTGTCACACCATCAAAACGATCTGGGCGAATGAATGTTCGACGACGAGTGAAAGTACTGCGTTTATCAGTATCTGATTCACTTTCAGAACAGACTTCAACAGATTTTCCACGGTGGTTTTGACGACGTGATACATGTGACAACTTGCTGCGATTCACGTTTGACTTCTCATTCACATCAGTATTTACTTTCGACTTTGGTTTACTACTAACACCTCGAAAAAAGACTTCTTACCAGCTGCACGGGCTTTATTACTAAACAACAACTTGGTAGCAACAAACTCATCGCTATCACTATCGCTCAAAGAAAACAAAGCAGACTCGACATTAACCGGATTTTTTGACACACAAACAGACTTCGACTTATTGCCGCAACGATTTTCACTTTTCTTCACAGCAGGCTTCACACACTTTAGCACTTTATCAGATTCAGCCGCATTGCTATCATTATCAGAACTACTAAGCACATCATACTCGACATAACGCTCAACTGGCTTAGTAGCACGTGATTTACGGCTACGCACATCACCTTTGTTTTTATCAGACTGACCAGACACATCACATTTAACTGCCGCACTGCACTTTGAAACAGCTTTTTCAGCTCTACACAGCTTCACACCAACTTCAGACTGAACAGATTGCTTGTGATCAAATGCACTCATAGACAGAGAGTTCTTCGGTACTGCACCGATATCAACAACTTTAGCATCTACAGAAAACCGATCAGCCTTCGAACTCTGACGGTCGTTATCATGACGAGGTGCCACATGTCGTCGAAGCGTAGATGACAAAAATTTACCCGCCTGAGCGACACCATGCCGATCACACAGCGGCATGTCGAGATGTGCGGCCGACGGCTGTTCATCACCATGCCGAGCGGTACTGAACTGCAGACGTCTGCGAAGAACGGCCAGATCCGGCGACGCAGCTCGAGACGAACGTCGACTGCCAAACACCAGCTGGATTCCAGTCGTGTCGTCACCGCGTTTCATCTGTGCCATCTGCCGTTTCAGCTTCGCCGTCTGTTCTTCCAGTCTCCGTATCTCGGCATCAACAAAATCATTTAAATCAGCATTATTACCAGCCAAATAATCAGAAGTCACACATTTTTGACGCGCAAACACAACCTCAAAATCACATGGCAGTGACACGTCATCATTACATGCAAAAGTAACAGAATCATGCTTAACATCATGCACACCAGATGCATCGGGCACAGCAGGACCATACCGTCCGTACTGCTCATCTACGCTGTATAACACATTCTGCTTACTTAACTCACTGGGCTTCATCTGATTTCCGCTCAGGTGCCCAACCTGTCCACTTATCCTGTTCAGCGAACTTTGCACACTCAAACCACTGATACCACTAGGCCCCACGGCGGCGGCACCATTTGTAACACTCTGGCCCCAGAACTGGGTAACGTTTGTGACTCCTGGTCTCACGACCACTGGGTGCCAGGGGCTACGGTCGGAAGTTCTAGGTTTTTCTTTGCCTCGGTCATCTCAGGGGTTGCTAACTATCTTACTCAGTATATGTGGGTCCGCTGAGGGTGTGTGGCGGATCACCAAAACGTGTGACTTCAACTTTTATAGAAGAGACGAGACAAAAAAATATTATGATGAAATAAAAAAAATACCGAATTTATTCTGTTTAAGGCTTGACAATAAAATACGAAAAAACAGCAGGTTTATATACTTAACTACTAGCAATCAAACGTTCAACACTCAAAACATTCAACTTGGGCGCCAGGATCTTTAAACATCAGATCCAAGTTCAACACGTTATGCGAACACACAACGTCCATCAACATTAATACTTTATCATACTTTCATATCACACAAACCTGTTTTAGTATAATCGTTTTATGTGTGAAAATAAAATGTGAAATAAGAAAGGAGAAAAGAGAAATGAAAAAACAGAAATGAGAAATGAGAATAAGAAATGAGAAATGAGAAAAAAGAAATGAGAAATGAGAAATAAGAAGTGAGAAATGAGAAAGGAGAAATGAGAAAAGAGAAATGAGAAAGGAGAAATGAAATATGAGAAGTGAGAAGTAAGAAATGAGAAATGAGAAATAAGAAAAAAAATGAGAAAGAAGAAATGAGAAATGAGAATGAAAAAGGAAAAATGAGAAATGAGAAAATGGTCGTTAGAATTATGATTAAATGCCCAAAGTAGAATAAAAATAGAAAAACCTAAACCACAGGGGTCTTTTTTGATATAAAGGAAAGAAAATTAACTAGCACGATTATACAAGAAATCCAACAACGCACAAATACTGTATGATCTACCAGCAATCACAGGTTAAATGCAACATTTAGACCTTTAAAAGTGTCCTGTGATACGTTACGGCGTTTCTCAGCCATTACTCTTTCTGTCGATACTAGCCAACCGGCCAACAACTAACTTAACTTACAAATACTAGAGAAATCAAACTACTAAAAGACAGTCAACAAACTACACGCTGACAAGCTGAACAAACTGAGTGGCCAAACAAGCTGAGTGGCGACCGTTTCTGGTCACAGTCCGCTTTTATACCGTTCAACAGATCGACTAGAGATGGTCCAATTCCATAAATTGAAATAGAAATAAATTCGAACGGCTTAAAATTGTCAGTTCGTTACAGTCCCAGTAGTCAGCAGCACGACCGAAACGACGACGTCGCACCACAGTAACGGCAGATCGACAGCGGTCACGGAATCGGTTCTACCTGATCCCGACCAGTTCAATCAGCTTTCAGACCAGCTCTGACGATGACCTCTCGTCCCAGACTGATTCAGACGTCTTCCGAGCAAGGCGTTCACCTCCCAGACCAAATTAGTCGGCTCCCAGCCCAATTGCCAAACAAGCGAACACAAAATACTAAATCATACTGTTGACAAACAGTATAATATACTGTCACACAACGGAGACTAAATCATAAAATACTTAAATCGACCAAATACCGGCTATCCCGTGATACACGGACAGATTCACACTGTTCCGACGTATACACAATAACTCCGGACAGCTATCTAAATGTCTAACTAGCAATAGCAAATAATTGTCCAAACTAGCAATCAGAAAATATTCAAAACCAACTCACCGCTTTCAGCGGCAAACGCAGATTCGTATCGAATCTTTGCCAGACCGCTCCTGGCAACGCACGGCTTAACTCAGTATCATTGACGACTAAGCCTTATTCCAGCGCCGGCACTCGTTCCTCGGCCAACTGGATATACAGCCAAAACACGTGGCTTTCTCACGCTACGTCAAAAGCGTCTTTACCACATCAAGTCAGACATACAACTGAAGGCGGCCAACACATAGACTAGACTGTCTTAGGAATTACTCTACTAAACTTTGCGCGTAAACTAAAGCCAGACACAGGCAAGTTTGTAACATATCACGTAGGCCAACGGTGGTCACATAAACAGGTGTTCAAAACACTGTACGTGCAAACAGAGAACTACAGGCGGGTACCGAAAAATGACAAAACACCTCAAAAACACACAATTAAACAAATCACGTCATAGAAACTGACGCGAACATCGCGGCTTACTTAACTACAAAAGACAAATTAATAAAGACTAAAACCGTGACACAGAGGCTTTGAGGAATTTATATAGTCACTGCCTAAAGCCGAGGGAACTGATGGTGTTGAATTTGTAAGGATGCTTAAATGGTACCCACCCCCCCTTTTTTTCTTAATTATGCATTTGCGAAGAGGTGACAGGCAGTGGAAAGTAATTAGACAACACTGATGTAGAAAGAAGTGCAAAGCACGCACGTCTTTAATCCAGCTGATCAGCGCGGCAACTGAAAACAAGCTGCTGCATTGCGTCGGCCCAGCTGCTGTATGGCTGCCTTTAACCATTTGGCTTACGTTAACCCACGTACGCTCCATACACACTCCCTCCCTTTAGCTAATAATATTTATGTGAATAAATTTCATTGTAAAAAATTAAGGCGTTTTATAAATTTGATAAAATTCAAGTTTAAAATTTGTAATTTATGAATCCGACAGCAGCTCAAAACACAATGCAGCCAATAAAATATCATACAATTATCACAGATTGTGCTTTTGTATCAAATCCGATTTACAGTTAGTAAATCCGATATCAGATCAATCAACAAAAAGCATTATAACTATTGATTGTGTTGATGTCGTGTGCAGGTTCATCATGATCAGAGACAGCAGTAAACAAAAAATGCAATGAAGATTCTAGAGTCTATGCAATAATTGACTGTTAAATCTTCTGTTTTTTTTAAATTGATTAAATCTTCTCATACTAACTTATTAAACAAATGAGCACACCAATATTTGGGTTCATGACCCTACTGAAGTCGACAAATCGATTGCACGAGGTACGAAAAGCTGTTAGAGCAGACAAAGCGAAATGGCTGAAAAGACAGTGCTAAAACATAGATAAATACTATGGAAAATATAAGACCAGGGAAGTGTACAAGATAATCAGTGACATTAACAGGAAATGGCAGCCAAAGCAGAGAGCAATCAGAGACAGTAATCAAAAGCTGTTCGTGAATACAACTGACATAATACAACGATGGACAACGTACAGCAGCGAACTCTACATGGCACAGCTTGACAAAAAGGTATCCAATGATTTTGTCAAAGTGCTGAAAGACATCTCGCCACCACTTGCTGACAGCCAGTGTGATATACTGGTAAAAGAAATACAAAAAGCCGTGAACAAATTGAAGAACAACAAAAGTCCAGGAAATGACGGGATAACAGACAAAATGATCAACCACGGCGGACCACACTTGATTAAAAAAATACATCAGCTGTGTAACAAAGCGTGAAAGACGGGTATCGCGCTTACAGAATGGAAAAGTCAGCTCTAGTTCTGCTACATAAAAAAGGCAGTGTTATGGAATGCAGCAACTACAGAACGATTGCCTTGACAAGCCATCTCGGCAAAGTGCTAATGATGATCCTAACAAAAAGACTGAGGTCACAGGTAGAAGAACACATGGCGGACGAACAAGCAGGATTTCGAAAAGACAGGAGTACAGTACAGCAGATCGTAGCCCTGAGACTAATAGCAGAGAAAGCACGACGAAAGGGTAAAAAGATTTTCAACTGCTTCGTCGACTTCAAGAAGGCATTTGACAGCATAGATCAGACGGTGACCTGGGCTGTGCTAGAGTCATATGGAGCGGACCACTAGTTTGTCCGATTGCTAAGAGACATCAATGAAAATGCTCAGGCAGCAGTGAGAGTATGTGGGCAAGAAGGAAGCTGGTTTGCAACCAGCAGGGGTACAAGACAAAAAGATCCAATATCGTCTACTGTGTTCATCGCGGATCTAGAGAAAGCCATGGACAAAGTCAAAAATGGCGAAGAAGGAATATCAGTACACGGAATAAGAATAAACAATTTGCGATTTGCGGATGACATAGACATAATCGGAGAAAATGAAAGCACGTTGGAAAGGACAGTTCATTCACTACATAAAGAAGCAATGAGATATGGGCTGGTGATGAACGCCGACAAAACAAAGACGATGGTATTTGGTGATAAACAAATATCGAGTAAGATATGCATATTAAGCTGGAAAATGTGGAGAAATTCACCTACCTGGGAAGCAACATGACATATGACCTGGACTGGTCAAAGGAAATAGCAGTCAGAATTGCAAAGGCAATGGCAAACCTGAAGGCCTTGGATAAAATTTGGAAAAGTAAGGCGATCACTTTGGAAACAAAGCTCAGCATCCTGAAGACATGTGTGTTCAGTCCAATGCTGTATGGTTGTGAAACATGGACAGTTACAAAACGCTGCGTAAGCCGAATCCTGTCATTTGAAAGAAAATTCTGCCGGAAGATTCTGAAAATAGGATGGACACAAAAGGTCACTAATGAAAAATTGTACAGAAAGATTCAACTGGCAGAAACCCTACTGCAGAAAGTGATACAGAGAAAGTTGCGCCTCTTCGGCCATATCTGCAGAATAAACGACAGCAGAAAGATAAAGACCCTGGTGTTCGGAATGATGGATGGTTCAAACAAAAAAGGACGGTTTCACCGAGAATGGTCAGATGACATTGAGCAGTGGTGTGGGGCAACCCTGCAGGAGTTAAGCCACGCTGCCCTAGATAGGCAGCGGTGGACAGCGATAGTAACAATGGCGTCAGACACTAACGGTCTCGATGCTGATGATGATGATGTTCTACAATAACTTCGTGTTTAAAATGCACCGTTTTTAAGATATTCCATTTGAAGTGTCGTGACCTTAAAACCTGGGTGAGGAGTCAATCAAGGTCATCAGAAATGGCGCCATTCGATAGCACGTATACGATTTCTTATTAGTGTTTAATAGTAACCGTGCTCTATCTTGCACCGTCTTAGCACAATGCCGGCTGTTACAGACGTCCGGCCGTTCAGGACACCGCACGACGGCTGACACCGCGCTATGCATAGCGTTGCGCGGGTAAAAAGACGGAGAGTGGCGCCGCCATATGGCACTAGTGACGTGATTGCACCCATTTTCCGCCTGAAGTGTGTCAAGTGACCTATTACTCGTATGCCATATGTAACGCCCAAGCATTTTGTTTTATCGGAAAATCGTCGACGAGTTGACTTTCACGCTCGGTTGGGCATAGTCAGCTGGGCGGCCAGACCACGTGACTGCAGCTGCCTGGCCACGCTTCGGCAGTCGGACTGTTAGTCTGTCTGTGCTCGTTACGGACAGCAGTTGTGTTAAACATGTTGTGTTTTTGTGTTTGAGATGTGCGATCGTGAACGTTACATACTTATTTTGTTTTCTTGTTAATACATTTTATGTAAATACGTAGCTGGGTGTTAAGCGTTATTAGTTTACTTACTAAAAAAACAATCTGGTGCAAAAGATAAAGGCAAAAAATCTAAATCTCGGTTATTGTGACATTTCTGGCGTCGTGGACAGGATAGTTCTTTGTAAACTTAATACGGCTTGATAGTTTGTTATGTGTTGCAGCTTCTTCATGACTTTAAGATACAAATTATGATCGCACTTTCACTGTACGAGCTGTTTGCGAGCACGCTTATGTGCCAGTTTTGATATATGGACAGTCTGGAAGATTGTGATATATTGCATTCTGATGAGTGGACAAATATATCTTCTACATCTTCTGAAGTGCAGGTGGGTTCTATACCTCGCTACTCGCTTTTCAGATATTTGTATTCATAGCCGAATCCTTGCATGAGAGTTTGGTTGTATATTGATTATTATTTGTGCATAAATCCGTGTGATTGGTAGGTCACTGTATAATACTCGTATGTTCCAAATTAGCGTTTATTTCGATGTACGTGTTGGCTGGTAGCGCCGCGTGACGCTAGGCGGTAGTCAAAGGTCACGATTGACTAGAGTAGCTTAGCGTGCGTTGTGGAGGGCTCGCCGCACACCTGTACACAGCTGGTCGGTCACAGACCAGGGGTCTGTATGCTAGGTGTGGTCGGTTTGCTCAGTTCACGGTAGTCAGTGGCTAAGCCAGGCAGAGTTCTCCTGTCTTCAGTAGTGGCCGGGGTCTGTAGGACTGGTCACAGCGGTGTGCTATAGTGGAGCTATAGCGGCACACTGTATACTGTGGCTCGGATAGCGATTGTCCTTCCCAGGGGTCAGTAGCGGCGTGTGCTATCTTTGCGGCTTGCTGCGTACAGGTAGGCCTATAGTGGACCGACTGTAGGGCCTTCGCCAGGTGGCAGGTGCGGTCAGCTATACTAAGTAACGGCAGGTTTTTTCCGCACATCAGCATGGAAAAATTAGATGCGTTTCAGAAAGAGGCAATCAAGAAGATGTCTAGCCTCCGTTTATAAGTCAAATTATTAAAGGCTGGATTTGATGAAGCTTAGATTCAAGCTATGGACCGATGTCAAATGATGGCAGCCTGGGCTGAAATAGTGGTAGCTGGTCAGGTTAAACCACCCACTGCAGGTGTCATTGGTTATGACCCAAATCTGGAGAGAGAGCGTTAGCAATTTGAGATCAGAAAATATGAGGATCAAAAAGAACGAAGACAGAAAAAAGATAAGAAAGCAGAGGAACGGAGAGTGAGGGAAAATAGAGCTAATGCATTTAGAAAGCGTGAGTTGCAAATAAAAAAAAGGAAGTGGAAATACAGCTAGCGAGAGAAACAGCAAACACATCGTTAGTCAGCAAAACTAAAGTATACGCTGATGCTTTGAAGGGCACTATGACTCGTAAGCCAGTAGATGTGGTGCACCTCATCACATATTTTAAAGATGTAAAACAACTGTTTGCTAAATTTGAGGTACCTGCTGAGTTACAGGCTTATCTTTTGCGTCCTTATTTAAACGAGAAAGCGAGTATCCTGGTTAGCAGGATGCATCCTAAAAAGCCAGTAATTTCAAAGAGGTGAAACAGATGCTGTTGCGTGAATTTAATTATTTCCTTCTGTGCATTTGGAGAAGTTTAATTCAGATACCCGTAGGCCACAGGAGACTTGCTTGATATACTCAGCACGCTTAGCTGCTATACTGGACGCTATACTGGACGCGTATTTAAACAGTCACAAGATTAACAAAAGCTATGATAAGCTCATTGACCTACTGGTTTGTGATTGGGTCAAATCTACTTTGTCAGAAGTTTGCATAAAGCATATTTTGGCAATCGAATCCACCAAAGAAAATGGCTGGCTACCTAGTAGTGAGTTAGCTAAAGCAGTTGACTTGTATTTTGCTGGCAGGTGGCAGCATAGCGATCGGCCGCGAGCGGGGGCGCTCAACATACCGGCATCCACTAAAGCTACTGGAAGCGGGGTCGCGGCCGGTAAATCGGTAAACCAGCCTACAACCTCTACTGTTAGACCATCACGTAGCCCGAACGGCAACCGTAAAAAGCTGGCAATTAAACCTGCAGCTGAGACAGGGGAATTTAACAGGCGTTGTTTTCGTCGTGGTTCAAAGACGCACATAAGGAGTGAGTGTCCTAAAAATAGGCCTGCTCAGACTTACTCAAATGCCAAAGTTAGCACATGTCAGGTACAAACCCCGCAGGAAATCAGGGGCATACAAACCTTAGTTGATGATGTTAAATTCCTACAAATAACAAGCGTTAAAAATGCTAAAGTACAGGTGTGTGTATAACGTGCACCCCGTACTTAGTATCGGCTAGCTCTGCATGTTGACTGTGTGGGTCGCTATAAAGTTGAGTTATAGGAGATAGGTTGCCGCGTCGTCGTCTGGCACGGACGGGCGACCATGGTGTTGGGGGTCCTCTCGGGGACTGGCTGTCATCGCCGACATCAATCAAACTATCCATCATACGTATTCTGTAATGCAGTCAAACAGTTACAACAGTTACAGCAGTGTACTGTGCCAATTAAACGTAGTTCGTATCGGTTAATAGAATGCAAGTACAGTTTGTGTGCAGTCCCTCAGTGCGGCACGACTGGTGCAATGCAATTTCCAGTACCATAGTCTTGCACGGTGCGAGATATCGTGCAGAATAGTATCGTGCCAGAACGAATACCGTGCAGAGTCGCGTGCCGTGCGACAGACGTCCACCAGTCCGCCAGTTATAAGGTCCAACTGCAGAGAATGTGCTGTACACTTGTGCTGCTGGTTTTCGTGCAGTGCCGAACTCCGTGCCGTGCGACGTCCATCAGTACTGCAGGACTCCGTGCCGTGCAGCGATCCACCAATGATGCGGGACTCCGTGCCGTGCGACCGTGGTGTTGGGGGTCCTCTCGGGGACTGGCTGTTATCGCCGACATCAATCAAACTATCTGTCAGGTTCTTTGTTATAAAAAAAACGTTTACACATGTAATAAAAAACTAGGAAAAAACAAAAAAGTTTACAGAAAATCCACAGTTCACGCCGCACACGCGGTCTCTTTCGTCTAGACTGTCTTGGCCTGGCTGCCGCGTCCCTAGCCGCGCGCCCCAGGCTGCAGCGTATCTCACGGTCATTAAGCGTAGAGTCCACTGAATCTGACATCTACTCCCACGCGGGACATGTGTTATCTTGGCTCCAGTTTATCGTCGTCATGGAACATGTTCGTAATTAACTCCATCAAGTGTCAAGATGAACATTATCAGGTCATTACTTTGTCCACTGACCGTTTGGGTAGGGAGTAATGAGATTAAACCAAAATGAGTACCTAGAGCTACTACGGTATTCTACGGTACTGTAGATAGGTACAGCTACATCTACCCGTACGTACTCCAGTAACACGTGCAAATGACGGACATAAAAATACTAACTAAAGTATTTACCAAAGCTTACTCAAGCTTACTTATAATCTTCAGAGTTACCTTTGGTTCGCCGAGTTACTTAGGCTCGAGCCTAGAGAGACAATCGGCAACAACGTTAGATGTGCCTTTTGTGTACTCGAACGTTATGTCATACTTCTGTAAGGCGAGTGGCCAGCGGGTCAACTTCGCACTTTTCGGTGCCCGTTTTGTTAGATATCTGAGCGGATTATGATCCACGAAGATAGTGATATGTGACCCAAATACGACATCTCTAAAACGACCTAAAGACCCTATTACAGCATACGCCTCTCGTTCGATGGTTGCCCATGGACACTGCGTCGAGGTGAGTTAGCTGACAACCTACCGAAATAGCACTTGCGTCTGCGTATAGAAGGAAAGGTTGACTTGGTCTTGCTGTGGCCAACACAGGTGCCTCACATACCTTCTGTCGTAGAGTCTCAAAGGCCTGTTGTTCCCTTTCCCCCACTTAAGTAATGAGGGCTCACGTTTACCCGTTAACGCCGTTAATGGCCTTGCAAGGGCTGCGTAGTCGGGTACGTAAGAGCGGTAGTAAGATAGGAAACCCAACCTCTGTTTTAGTTGTCGTTTGCTTAGGGATTTTTCCATCTGGGCAACTGCCTTGATTTTCTCTGGGTCAGGACGATGTCGTCCACTACCAATCAAATGACCCACATATATTACCTCTCGTTGTGCAAAACGACATTTCTTGAGTTTAAGGGTCAGAGCAGAGGTACGAATCTCACCAAAAAATAAACGAAGATAAAAAAGATGTTCATCAAATTCGTCCCTGAAAACGTACGAATCGCTAAACTGTCGGATCGGTCGCAAGATTTTTTGAACATTGCGTACAAATGTATTTCCGGCACATTTAAGGCTAAACGGCATTCGTGTCCACTCTCAAAGGCCGTGGTGGGTAAAAAAAGCCGTAAGCCACCGATCCTCCTCCCTTACGTCCAGCTGCCAATACCCGGAGGTGGCGTCACAAACCGTTATCCAACGAGCTTTTCCAACTCGGTGCATGACTTAGTCAAATTCGGCATAGGAAAGTTATCACCAATGGTATGAGAATTCAAGTATCAATAATCACAAGCAAGTCTAATGCTTTTTTCGGGTTTTACCACGCATACAACCCCACTTGGCATCGGGCTGCGACTTGGTCGAATAAAGCCTAGTTTCAGCAAGTCTGCAACCTGTCTTTCAATCTCTTCCTTCAGGAGTTCCGGTACCCGGTAAGCCCTCGAAGCTTTAGGTTGAAAACCATCAGAAACTCGAATCTCATGAGGTATGAGGGTACAATGTCCTGGAGTGTCAGTAAAACAATCTGCAAATCATCAAGAACTGCTAGCAAGCGAGTAAACTGTTCTGGAGATAAGTGTTCTAGCTGCTGCGGATTTATACGCTGGCTAGGTGATGTTGGCTCGCTTACTTGATTTGGCATTGTTACACACTCAATAGGACCAAAGTCCTCATCCTGTACATTTACAACACCTACACCTTGTACTCTTGCAACGAACTTTCTTATCTTGCTGGCATGAAGATGTCGTGTACTGCCATCAGGCATCTGAACATCGTAACTGTAAGGTGAACGTACACGCGTGATGGTACCGAGTTGCCACCTAGCGAATGTTTTGTGTGTTGAGTCTTTGTCAAGAACGACGACTTGTTCACCAACCTGAAACCTTTTGTCTACTGCGTGTTTGTTATAATAGTTGGTGTACTGTGCCTGAGCTATCTCTGCATGTTTGTCTGCAAACTTTGCAGTTGGTTTAAGACGCGAACTTTAAGTCCTCTAGATAACGCTTAACAGAAACACCTAGTTTATGGGGTACGTCATGCTGATGTCCCTCCCACGATTTCTTGAGAATATACACTGGACCACGAGGCATACGACCAAAGAGTAAGAGATGAGGTGAATAACCAGTCGTAAAGTTTGGAACCTCACGCAGACTCCAGACCAAATATGGAATGACCAAATGCCACTGGCGTCCATAATCACGCATCGCAAAGTGTAACATTTGTTTGAAAGTACCATTGAATTTCTCAACAACACCTAAAGCTGATGGATGCAAAGGCGAGTTAAATTAAGGAGAAACACCTAGTCAAAACAAAAATTTTTTCGTCAGTTGGCTACAGAAATTCGTCCCACGGTCAGACACAATCACCTCTGGCAGTCCTACTACCATGAACATTTCCATCAAAGAGTCACAAACTGCCCTGGCAGTTAAGTTTCGTAACAAGAAAACACTGGGTCCACGTGTACAATCATCAATAACACAAAGTGCATAGCGATGTTGTTTAGAAGAAGCTGGCTCAATAGGACCGACACAGTCCATATGACACATAGTGAAAGGCAAAGTAGGCCTTACCATGGGTGAGATAGGAACGCGATCAGTCTTTCTCGCCCTAGCGTGCAATTGACATACTTTGCACGAACCACAGTATTGCCTTTTCATATCCGGCCAATAAAAAAACGATTTGATGCGCTGCAAAGTCTTTTTACCAGCTAAGTAATTAGACTCATGTGCCAACCGCATTACCACGCCGTCCCACGGAAACACACAACTGCTTGACCGCATGACCACACACTTTATTGTTGTGATAAAGAATACCATTTTCCATTATCATACCTCCCTTGTGTTGATCAGCCAATCGCCAACATGACTGAAGGCTCTGGTCTGACTCTTGTTCGGCCATTAATGCTTGTGTGTCACCCCTATCACTATCGGCAAGAGTGTACAGGGGGTTGTCTACATTGTCAACAACATTTTTGTCCTTACCGGTAGTAGTTTCATTTGCACCAGTGTCTAGTGTAACGTTAGCAATATCTTCAGCCACACTGTTGTTAGCAATGTTTAGAGCGGGCTCACCCAGGAGTGGTGCCCCTCTTACCTAGACTACCTACATGTAACTCTGTCGCAACATCAGTTGGGATAATGTCGTCACAACCTGGCGCCATCAATTCAGTCACCGCAAACATCACTGAGATCGAAGGTGTGTGATATGACTCAGTACTTCCAAGGTCGATACCAGACTTATGGTTTCTTCTAACCTGCAAGATCACTAAGTCGGCGGTCACAGGGTTTCCAAAGATTCCCTGAATTTTGACCTGTCCATGCGTAGGAGCCTTCAACTGTGATATAGTTTCTCGACGGATCACCGGAATCTGTGATCCCGAGTCTGCCAATGTCATTACTGGTTCTGGCTTGCCATCAATCGAGATTTCGAAATGTGTCAGTGCAGAAATATGCACTCCACCGGTCTCTCCCACCCGATCTATAGTCTCTACAGAACCTAGGCTAGGCCCATTGTCCGGTTCTACAACGTCGCCACCCTTGTCATCCGACCCGATGATCTGTGGTTGCTGTTCTACCGAAAGACAACTACTACCAGCATTGTCTGTTGTATTCATAATACCTTTAACCGGACATGCTGCAGACACATTCACTAAATCATCAACAACACATCGTTTCACGTGTGCCGTTTCTACCACAGGATCACGCTCAGAACTCTCTACACAAATGCTCCCACTCGAATGTACGGTTTTATCAGTGTCTTTACTCGGCACTGTTGCGCACGCCTTTACCTGAAAAGGTTTGCGATGATATGACCGACCGCTTTGTTTGTGTGCAGCTGTCCCGCCTTGTGCTATAAATTGTGGACAGTTTTGCTGATGATGGTCGGGACTTTCGCAAATCTAACATAAACCACGCGAACCTTTGCCTGACACGTTTTTGGGCTTCTGACCCCTTTGGGCTTGCCCCTCTGACTCGTGTTGGCTGCTACCTTGGCCTGTATCTGTTAGGCGTAGTTTTCTCATGTTTTTGGACCCCCGCGGTTGGCCCAGTTTTACCAGACTTGTAGTACTGAATACTACCATCTCTGTAGCGATTGTCAGCAGTATAATTAGCTTCAAATACATCAGCTAAATCGGCGAGATCTTTAGAAGACAACGCTTTATGTCCCTCAACATCAAGACAGTATTTTAAACATTGAGGACTAAGAAAGTTTTTTAGTCGATCGGCCACAATCAGATCACCCAACTGATCAAAAGTTGTGCACTCACGGCTACGCATATAGAAGTTTCACATGTTATCTAAGCGTGCTTTAAATGCAACGTGTGTTTTGTCCACATTCCTAGTTGCAGCATTAAAACGTTCACGATACTCTCTCGAAGTCAGTTTAAATTCAGCTGTGAGAAACTCGCGTATCTTTGTAATATCGCCTAGGTCCGCAGCAAATAAACGACTCACTAGCATTTTGGCTCGAGGTGTAAGCAGTGGTAACAAAAGCTTAGCCTGAACGTCTGCCGGCACCTCGTAAGTTCTCCACATGTTGTCGCATGTGTCCCAAAACGCTATCATATCGCCCGGAATTGTTTCAAACGATATTCCTAAGATTGACTACTGCAACTAAAAGATACTAGTTAGTAAACACCGCACCAACATCACCATCGGCCAGTGCTGTCGGCAAAACAACATCATTATGTGTGATTTTTTAATATAATATATTCCCTTTATTTTGTATTTACGAAGACCTTTATCGTTCTGCCACCCGGTGACCTCGTCGCAAACCACGGCCTTGTGCGCAGACAATCGCTGACGTCACTGTCTGCCGGTCGCCGCCGACCAGACAGTAACCGCACTACCGGCCAGTTAAACAACCCACGTGTCTGTCTGTCAGTCTGTCTACACTGCCGGCCCACGCACTGCCTGACCCCGCAGCCACGGGCACGACCGCGGCACGTACTACTGTCTAACTAACGGCAGCTCTAAGCCACAATAAAAGAAAACTTCTAACTGCATAAATGTCTTATATTTATACCTTTGCACATGTATTTACTTACTCCGAAAAAAAATTACATACACGACTACCTTGAAAGCAGACCAGTACAGCAGCATACCAGCACAAAATACTAGATCTACCCCCAAACATACTCGTCCAATAGTGCTAGCATTTGGCTGCATGCTATTTCTATACATACAGTTATGCTAAGAACAGCAATAATGGCCAAATGCCAATTGTTAGCCGTACCTGTCCGTGTGTGACCAGGTGTTAGCCTGTAAATAACAGTTATTGTAAGCCGTATTGACGTACGTTATGTGACGGTATGTTCCGTGCCAGTCCGTACCAGTCTATAGGTGTTTACCAATCACAGGCCGAGTTGTAGACTCTGCGCCACTGTAAGTAGGTCGGGAATTGAATGCTGTGCTTGTATTGGTTAGGCCAAGCAGTAATTAGGTTGTCGCTTTGTCTGCGGCGCGTAAACGAGTTATTTGGATCAGTTGTTATTTTGACGGGGTTGAGAACAGTTGTGTTCTGAGGCGGACCAGAATGGTCTCGTGTGTGACGGCATGCGAAAATGCTACGGTTGTGTAGCCTTTGATTTGGCTGTTGTACTAGCAGTAGGTTGCTTGTGTAGACCCTAGATGTAGAGTTGCTTGGATTGGGAGGCCTGTGTGGATCTCTAGAGTAACGGTAGTAACAGGGTACTCGGATAAACCCGATAGTGGTGTAACGAGGGAAAGAGGCTCCTGCGTGAGCTCTTAGACTTTGAATAGTCTTGATTTAGGCCCTTTTTCTGAAGATTAGTTGTGTGTGTAAATTATTTGTAATTGTAACATATGATATTTGATTGTATTTTCGTAACTTTTGATTTCGTAACTGTTGATTTGAACTGTGTAATGTATAGCTGTGGAACTGTGTAATTGATTATTGATACGAAAGTTGGCGAATTCACTTGTTTAACAGTAAAACTGAACAGTCTCATGATTGCTTGAACTGGTTGATTGGATTTGCAGCTGCGACTGCTAGACGATTGAAACTGTATATTCATGTGTTTATTCTTTTCGTTATTATTTGCTGTAAATATTTTGCTTATTAAATTGGACTATCGTTTTATTCTCCATTTTTTGGTGTCAATTTACTTGAGCATTAGGCCTAAGTTAACTTTAAGCTAAGTCTATCGTAGGCCTAGGATCAAATTTCACAAGGCAACCTTACATTTTTGTGTCAAAAGTGGGATTGTTTTTAAATAGGTTTGTCTTGTGGGAGACAGTGTAATTTAGAGTTTAATTTGTGTACAGTGTTTATTTTTGTCGTTTTTGCTTATTTGTGATTTATTTTGTTGCATTGTATATTAATTGTGTTTGTGTGCTTGGTGAGTCGTAAAAATCTCGACGTTCCCGAGACGAGCAGTCGAGGAGCACCCGTGTCTGAAACACTCAGTGTAAGACCGGTGGTGACGATCCCAGTCTTGTTGGTCAACGCCGTGTGGTATAACTTTTGTATTTATTGTACCCCTTTGACCAACTTGACTTTGATATTATTTTGTGCTATAATGGATCGTTTACTTCCGGAAATGCAGGAACAGCTCAAAAAAATAAGCACCGCCCGTTTAATTGCAAATCTAGGTAGGGCGGAATACAACCTAAACCGTCTGGAGGAGCTCGAGAGGGCAGACCTATTAGAAGCCCTAGCCAAGACTATGCTAGTTGATCCCGCAGAAGAGTCGGAGACAGATCTCATCCGGGAAGCACGGGAGGCCTCACAGGTTTATCTCCCCGTAGGAGAGTCGAGCACTACCACGTCGGAGGGCGGGAGCGCGGCAGTCCGGCTCCGAGAGCTAAAACTCGAGGAGAAACGAGCAAAGAGGGAAAAAAGGAAGGCTGCTCGAGAGGCAAAAGGAAGAAGGCTGCCCGTGAGGCTGAGGCCCAAAGATTTGCTCTAGAGGCTAAAGAAAAGAGGGAGCAAAGGGAGTTCGAAGAGCGTAGAGCTGAGCGTGACGCCCGGGTGAGGACCGAGCAGCTCAAGTTAGAGCACGAGATCCGTTTGGTAGAGCTGAAGGCCCGTCAAGCCAAGCCAGGTGACAGCGAGGGAGTAAACGGTCATACCCCGTCCGATCCTAGCAGGGCGGGTAATTTGGCTCTTCAGACGAAGAGATTTGGGGAAATGATGAGGCACTTTTTGCCAAAAATGCCTCTTGAAAGTGCTGGGCTGCCCCAATTCTTTGAGACCGTAGAAAAACTCTACGCGATGTATGAGGTTTCTGCGGAGGTACAAGCTAAGTTACTAATACCTCTTCTCACTGCTCAGGCCAAATCGCTCGTTAACCAAATGTCGATTGACGATATGAGTAAGTACAACGAGCTTCAAGAGTTTTTGCTCACCGAGTACAAACTCACTTTTAGGGAGTACAAGATTAGTTTGAAACGGCTGTTAAAAATGCCGGTGAGACATACACTTTGTTTGCCGCTAGGCTACGTAATTTACTGTCGTATTACCTCAAAAGCCGTCTTGTTGAAAATTTTGAAACTCTTATTTAGTTGTTGATCAGCAATCGACTAAAGGGATCACTCCCTCAGGGGCTGTTAAATTATATTCTGACCCAAGAAGAGGAGGGCTGGTATGTTGCCAGTAAGGTGGCTTTGTTCGCCGACATATATGTCAACAACCGGGCCACGGTGATCAGTCAGAAGACGCCGGAAGGCAAGTCCGCCAAGGTGGCTACCGCAGAGACGTCAGAAAGAGCGACGGCTGGCCAGAACTACAGAGGCGGTCGTGGTAGACATTACCAGGCCGGACGAGGCGGCTTTAGCGGACCTTAGTCACCGACCAAGATGCAGAAAGTCAAGTGCTATCACTGCGGTGAGCTCGAACACATTTCTCGAGACTGCCCTCAAGACCGAGAGGAGGAGTATGCCAGTTCGCCGTCATTTGTCCAGTACCAGCAGATACAGTGTTACGTATGCAGGGGGTATGGCCATATCGCCAGAGATATCCCCAACGAGCCGAGCAACGGTTGTGGCTGAGGCAGAAGCCGTTTTCGCCGAAGATACGAAGGCGATCATCAAGCGAGTCAAAGACGTCGCACACAGGACAAAGAATTCCGCGTCAACTTAGTGTCGACGGGCGGAACGACGCAGGTGAAAACCCGCGAGATGGGCGTGCAGTATGGAGACGGCGGCGAGCAAGCTAACTTCAGTGACCCTAATAGCTGGGTATTCGGGGATCACCCGATCGTTGGCACTCTAAGTGCATATAATGCTAGATCTGATTTATTTCCTTCCCCTTTTAAGTATGTCAATGTGAATATATCAGGGTATGATTGTGTTGCACTAGAGGATAGTGGGTGTCAGATACCCCTAGTTAGTAACCGTTTGTTCGCAGAGTTGTGTAACGAGACAGTGGGTAATGTTACTCTGCACGGTTTTGGGAGGGGCCAAACGGTTCGTGCCCCGTTGGTAAACCTCAGTGTGTGTCTGAATGATGCCGAGCGTAAAAATGTGTGAATTTTTCATTATGTGTGCTGTGACTGATCTTTGTTTACACGATTACGATGTCATTTTACCAGCAGCCGTACTAGGTAATCTGCAGGCTAACGCCGTAGTAAGCAAGGGGCTATGTGATAGGCCCACAGTGTGTGCGTGTTGTAAAGAACAGCCGTGTGTTGAGTTGACCACTGCAGACCGACTGTCTAGTGGGACTAAATTGGGAACGGCCGTTGGGTCGAAACCAAGGTCAAGTCATGCGGATAGTAAACCTAAGTGTAACTTAGGGTGTGGTATGTCCCATCGGGCATACGCTGTGGCGATGCTTTGTATTTTATGTGTTGCACTGACTGTTTGCATTGCAATATGTTTTGTAACTGACGATCGTAATGTTATGTTGGCGAGGGTATTAACCCCTGCAACTGTTATGTTGAGTTGTATGTTGCCTAGTCAACGGATCGAAGAAGACAAGTTCGCGCACCTCCAGCCCGAACCACAACAGGAGCGACACCAGCTGCTCGACGAGTTTGCCGACCATTTCGACGACCGACCCGGAAGATGCGACGCAGTGGTGCATCAAGTCCAGACCACCGACGGGCTCGTGCGACGGCAGATGCGACCCTGCTGTGCGCCAGACGTGTGCCCGGTGTCGAGGCCGATACGACCGACGAACAGTTCGATGGCTCGTCTGATCGTGCTCGTCTTAGCCACACGGACATATCCCGACGGGGAGATGAAGAGAGACGGTGGTGTTCGCATCGCGTGTAACGATGGCTACCTGAACTTAGTTACTGTCGGTGACGCTTTTCTGATGCCACCATCGACGAAGTGCTGTGCAGTATCGCTGTCCCTTGCCGAGACATATAAGATAGCAGCAACTACATTGAATCTGAATTGCTGTCACGACAATAAAGTGAAAACTGTATGTTAATCGTACTGGGTACTGTGTTTATTATGTGCAGCATAATTATGTATATATGTATTGCACATATAAAATTGCACTGCAATATTGATTATTGAATTATCTGTGTATTCACTAGTTCTACACAGGTCATGAATTGAATGTCATGGACTAGTTACGTTATAACTGTCGTAACAATTGTATGTGCTTATTACGTTGGTCATATTCTGTTGTATGTATTGTATGTATTGCACGATGTATCATGACACCTTGATACCCTGTCATGTTTATTTTGTGCACCTGATAATTTGTGTGTTATACGTGGGGTGTTAAAAAAGAAGTAAAATGGGTTTAGTTTGTCCCCCATTTTATTCTTTTCCCCAAAAGGGGAGGTGTCAGGCCGCGTTATTTCTTAGTCAGTTTGTCACCGGCCACCGAACGGTATGTGTATGACACTTGTGAGAAATCGAGATGTCGATTGATTGTCGCGTCAGAATAGGCGTACTGCCTGTATTTTTCGCTGTGTGTTCGTATTTATTTGTCGATATATTTGGTGGTCATTGTTGATAGCGACGCTGTCTTAGCGTAGCCGAAGTCTGTCTACCAGTGTGTCTGCATGTCGCTGTCGTTGTATTGTTAGCCGTACCTGTCCGTGTGTGACCAGGTGTTAGCCTGTAAATAACAGTTATTGTAAGCCGTATTGACGTACGTTATGTGACGGTATGTTCCGTGCCAGTTCGTATCTTCTACTGAAAATTCGTGGGGTTTAACTTTGCGATTGTACCACGTGCTCGCTGCTTCCGCGGAGCGTTGAAGTGCCTCTTGCACGACGGCGTAAGCCAAGCGAAGACGTTCCCGTACATTGCGAACATACTCGGAAAGAGGACGATCCCCCCTTGGCCATCAGGAAGCAGAAAGTCCGCATTCCACACTGCCTCGCGGCCGGTCATTAGAAAAAAACGAACTGTACCCAGTGCTACTGTGTACTGATGCATTGCAACAAAAGGTTACATATCCAAGGCACTCACTCCCGTCACGCTGATGGCTGGAAACCATTTTTGCCATCATAGCATGCAACGAACGGTGCCAGTTTTCCACAGCCCCGCTTGTCTGAGGGCGATAACCACTACTACGAATTTTGCGGATGCCTAGCAATTTGCACAGCTCACTCACGATTTCATTTTCAAACTCCGTCCCAAGATCTGACAGTAACTCAAAATATTCAGACCAAATCAGAAAAACGTGCTTCACTAGCACTCAAGCGATGGTACTCGCTTCTTTATTGCGTATAGCTATATGGCCGTAACATGTTTTGTATACAGGCAGATAGCCGTAAAAATGTAGCGATTTTAATTACTTGGAGGTAAAGGCCCACACAGATCGATAACCAATCGCTGGTTTGGCGCCCCCATCTTTATCGGGTGCAAGAAAGCCTGCCGCGGCACAGAACCACGGTGGAAAGCTGCACATTTTGGGCAACAATCGATAAACATTTGCAAATCAGTCCGCCAGCTATACCACCATGCTCTACGCGCTAGGTGCTCAACCGACTTGGCAAACTTTAAATGAGCGGCAGAATTGCCGTGGATCAAAGCCATGAAACTAGGCCTAAGTGAAACTTGCATTATCGTCTGGCAAAAATTGGCTGTTTCATCCGTCTTGTGAAAAATGCGACATAGCACATTTTCTTTTAATACTAAAGATTCAAGCTGACGCCACAGCGCGCATATTGCAGGTCCTCGGGGTTTAACCTCCTCCCAAGAGGGTCTTTGACCCGTAGAGACCCACTCGATGGCCGGGCCAATTTCGGGGTCTTTTCTCTGTTCCTCGGCCAAAAATTCGGGACTCCAATCTTGTGCATTACCTTCCACAGCTTGTGGCGCAGAACGATCTAGCAGACTGGTTTTCTTTTCCCGTTTACTAGTTTTGCGGGTTCGGACCTTTTTTGGGGGGGGAATTTTTACCCGTACAGGACTCCTCCCCTTGGCCGTCCACGCCCTCTTGAGGGCTATCGGACTGTAGTCGGCGTTTCTGATCCCGTGTCATAACACTTGCGACGTGTGTACCTGTAACTCTGCGGTTACATTGTTTGCAGAGCATACCGCCATCCAACTCGCATGGACGGATGCGACTCAAAAAATCGCAGTTAGTATGATCCTTACCGGCTCGGTATTGCAAATCAAAATCGAACTCAGCCAGAAAATCCAAAAATCTGGCCTGCTGGCCTAGAGGCTCAGCTGTGGACTGATAGTACTTTAAAGCCATGTGGTCAACTCGGAAAGCAAAACGATGGCCTAGAATGTACGATCGGAAATGCTTTAATGCGAATATCATAGCTAAGAGCTCGCGCCTAGTAGCACAGTAAGAACGCTCGGCACGGTTAAGCGTACGACTAGCGTATTTAATCACCTTCAATTCACCGTTTTGCCACTGTTGGGCAACTGCGCCAATGGCGAACGCAGAACAGTCAACATCGACTACCCACTGCCCATCATCGTTCGGCATAGCCAAAATTGGGGGCGTGGTCAGCATGGCCTTAAGGGCATTAAATGCGGCCATCCGCTCCTTCGTTTGTTTTTTCGGCACATCTTTACGCAACATTTCAGACAGCGGTTCAACCACTGCACTGAAGTTTGGGCAGAAAGAACGATAATGGTAGCAAATCCCGAGAAAACCGCGCAGCTCGGTGATGTTTCTGGGAAAAGGCAAGCCAAAATTGTGACGACTTTATCCGGATTGACCTCTACACCCTGGCTGGACACAATATGCCCCAGAAACTTGAGCCTACGCTGAAACAAGTGACGTTTACTCGGTTTCAGTTTGAGATGGGCCTGCCGAAAACGCTGCAAGACCAGTCCCACGTAATGCAAATGATCATCAAATAAGCGCGACATCACTATACAATCGTCAGTGAAAACCAAACAGCACATTTACGTTAAACCATGCAAAACCAAAGTCATGAGTCTAGCAAAAACACTCGGACTGTTGCTCGCGCCCATCGGCAGACGTGTAAACCTAAACTGCCCACTACGAGTAATGAAAGCGGTTTTATTTCGGTCTTCTTCCGTTGCAAGCGGAAGCTGGAAGAAACTGTGGCTTTGGTCTATAGACGAAAAATAGACAGCGCCACTGAGCGCATCGAGACAGTCAGAAATACGAGGCAACGGAAACTTGTTTTTACCGTAACCTCATTCAATTTGCGAAAATCAACGGTTACACGCGGTACGGCTGAGTCTTTTTTCTTTTCCAGCACGATGTTTGCCGCCCACGGCGAACTACACGGCTCACAAATACCTGCGTCGACCAGACGATTTATTAAATCATCAATGACATCCAAGTAAATTTTGGGGTGGCGACGAAAAGGTTCCGAAATTGGCGAATGGTTACCTGTGTCAATGCTATGTAAAGCCAAATAGGTCACCCCCAAATCGTATTCGTGCCCCGAAAAAACGTCCGCGTTCTGTACTATTAACTCGGCCATCTTTCGCTTCTCTTCACGGCCCATATCAGCCGAAAGATTATCAAGAAGCGGTTTAACATGAACAAAATCAGCATCGAACATAGCGTACAGATCATCCTCAGACTTACCACTCAGATCGTCACACAATCGGGTTTTTGTGTCAACACTGCCTTCAGGCAGGCAGTCTATCGCAGCACAGCACGACCAGTTGCACAGACGGCCACTGGGCACCGGCATGTCTTTCTGCGCCGGGGTGTGGTTGGCGACTGGCCCAGCGTTCGCAGCAGCTACACCGGCCGCCGCTGCCACTCCCTCCTCTGCACCGTCCGACGCCGTGCGCCACGCGGACCGCGAAACAGAGTTACGCATGTCCGATTCACATGTTGCCTCAACACACAACTGTACATCGGCCACCAATGAAACATTTTTGTGCAGGCGTTTTAGCCTGCATATCATCATTCAAACATTCACCCGGCACTGCCGAACCAAAGCACAAATCGCTACGTAAAAATTGCTCCCACCCCGACACATTAATGACAAACACAGCTGCAAATTTATCACGATTTGATCACGATCTGATAACTTCTCGACATTAAAGTTTCCTGCACTCTGGTCACGTGACCACGCTCAGCCAATCGCTGCAGCGTATCACTGCTAAGGTACAACGGGACATCAAGCCCTAGTTCCACTAACCGATTTGGTCTACAAAAATTTTTCAACATTTAGCTAACAGGTACATTGAATACCAGCTGAGGTCAACGTTGACCCCAGATGCCGGTACATGATAGATTCTCAAATACTATATAAATAATTATTCTATGTGCATTTGCATATAATATATATTTTAAGTGAACATCAGAAATGGCGTCTGCTATTAGTGGTAAATTAGTTCGTGGTAAAATAGTGTACAATGCTGCTGAAGTTCGTCAGATTTTGATGAGTGAACTACAAGATGGTAACGACAGTCATGGTGATGTTGAAGCAAGTGACGGTGAACAGTCTAGCGAGTCGGAGAAGTAGATGTTCTTGAAAACCTTTCCGAAGCTGCAATTGACAGCGAATGTGAAGATTCAGCAGAAGTTGAAGTATATCAAGGTTCGACATACCGCTCAAAAAATAACCAAGAAACTTGGTATAAAAATTCTCAGCGCAACACCGAAGGCAGACGTGCTGCAAGAAACATCATGCACATCACTCCAGGACCGACAAGGTATGCTGTTCGTAAAGTTGATACAGCTGAGTCCGCATTTCAACTGTTTTTTACACCGTCACTGCTGCAGCAAATAATTGACTGGACAAACAAAGAAGGGCGACTTGCTTAAAGACATCAGTAGGCATATGTTGATAACATTAAAATGCACTGTTACCTTAGACTGTTGATTCATGCTGGTGTCATGAAGGGCCACAATGAGTCCGTGATGTCGCTGTGAAACGAAGAAAATAGTCGTGCTATTTTTAGTCGATCGATGGCACGTAACAGATTCACAGCCATATCCAGATGCATCCGGTTCGATGATGCGGCTGCACGTCGTCGTATAAAGAGCACTGACAAACTGGCTCCAATTCGAGATGTTTTTGAACTTTGGGTAAAGTCTTTTCAGGATTGCTACATTTCAAACGATAATGTTACAATCGATGAGCAGCTCATTACCTTTCGCGACCGATGCCCGTTTCGTCAGTTTATACCTTCAAAACCTAGCAAGTATGAAATCAAAATCTGGGCTCTGTGCTATAGCATGACAAGCTACGTGTACAACATGCAAGTTTACACCGGACGAGAAAAAGGACAAAATCGAGAAGTGAACCAGGGGCAGCGAGTAGTGTTGGACTTGGTAAATGGACTGGAGAAATCAGGCAAAAATGTTACTTGTGACATTTTTTACGAGCATCAGTTTGGTACGAGAACTTGCTAAACGTCAAATGACTTTTCTGGAACAATACGCAAAAACAAAGGAAAACTGACGGAGACAAGAAGCAGACAGGAAAACACTTTTATCTTCGCATTTCAAGATAGTGCCACACTTGTCTCCTATTGCCCTAAGAAGGGTTGAGTTGTCGTCCTGCTCAGTACTGAGCATGACACTGCAGAAGTTGACAACTCAGAAAAAGCCAAACCCAAAATGGTTCTTGATTAAAATGCGTCGAAAGCCGAAGTGGACACAATGGACCAGATGGTCGGAACGTACACAAGCAAGAGAATGACCCGCAAATGGCCGATGGTTGTTTTTTTTACAATCTACTTGATGTGAGTGCGTTAAACGCATTTATTATATGGATTCACCTTAATCCAAATTAAATGAACGGCATCTTGTACAAACGCAGGATTTTCCTCACAGAACTGGGGAAACAGCTGGTCAGAGACAACGCTGCAAGGCGTGCAGTCAAAAGTCTCATTTCTTTCAGCCTTTCTCCTGCAGGGACAAACACAAGCTTAATTGCTGGGAAGAAACGTGGTCGTTGTGTGTTGTGTCCACGTTCAAAGGATGTAAAGCACAATATCACGTGTTCCAAGTGCGACGCATTTATTTGCAGAGATTACTTGGTTTGCTACAATTGTCAAAACATTAAAGCTAGAAAACCTCTGTCGTGTCATCTAATGACTGATATTGTTGGGGCTTACTTAAATATCAATAATGAACAATAAATGAAGCTAGCAAAAAACTTTTATCGTGACGTTTACTTGACTGACATTTTTGTTTAGCATCATGCTTGACAGCTTAGGCCAAAATGATAACAAAAAAGCAACGTTATCATGTTGTTCAGTGACTGATATTTTGAAAATTACTTGAATAACAGATGAATAACTATTGATAATTTGATGCTGTAGCGAGAAGCTCTATAATGTAGTTTACTTGACTAATGTTTAATTATGCACAACATTTAGTGGTAAAACAATACTCACTTTCCGCATGGCGTCTGACAGTGTGCATGATATTTTATTCGGCCTACTTCCCACAAGTGCAACACAAAACTGCTGCAAAAGTTGCTAAAACAGATACTGTAACTGAACACATAGGTTTAATAACAAACAGCTAGTAGTAACAGTTATGATTGCATCAACAACAAATTGCTGTAAAAGTTCCGCCACAGTCGCAGCAACAGTTACAGCAAAAAAAACTGCTGCAACAATTGCAGCAACCATTGCTGCAAAAAGCAATCACATTGAGATCTCCAAGGTTACTCAATCAAACTTCGGCGGACTTGTTTCGACTAACGCGGGAGGAATCGCGATAGACGGAATGATTATTCGATTTTGAATATCTTTATCCGTTTCGGGAATATTCGCCGCCGAACTTTAAAGTCGTCCAAAATCCGGCTAAATTTTACATGTTTTTGACCCCTGAAATTTTTTTTGGGGAAAGCCCCCGAAATTTTGGATAGGCATTATAAAGTTGGGCCTACTACTGATCATCGTGCAAAATTTCACGCCGGTCGGCCGACGCATCTCGGAGATCTCGCGTTCAAAATAAAAAAAAAACTAGAAATTTGGAACAAGCCCAACGTAAGTTTGCTCGGCGCCCTAAGTCTGACTGAAAAAAAATTAGGGATGGGGATTAAATTTTCCCGGCATCAAAGTCACGTGGCCCGAACTCAAATGCATTGGCATACGCCGAACGCGCATTGCAGACTTAGGGTAAATCAATATGCGCGTTTATAACTTTGTTCGTAGTGGACGGAATTTCACCAAATTTTTTTGCTTCAACGCCGAAAAAATCGTTCTCGTAAGGCCGTTTTGATTTTGTCGCTAACTTCATCGATTTCAAAGATATTTGCGGTCAAACTCGAAAATTGCGGTCAAACTCGAAAGTTGTAAATCGTACCGATTTTTGTACGTTTTTTGCCCGCAAAATTTTAAGGAAAACGGTGCCTCCAAAAGTTGTACTTGCGTTAACGCCCCAACCTAGAGGCGCGTCAAGTGCCAAAGTTTCGTCGAGCTACACCCCTTAACTTCGAAGTTATAAGCGCGCATTTATTACATTTTATGCCGATTTTGGA
>Ga0209367_1001009_pt1 | contig 32662 bp, 10 predicted proteins | sample WorMetLIZISLAND2_FD_187412 | JGI IMG/M metagenome (GOLD analysis project Ga0209367, IMG submission 187412) | Marine gutless worms symbiont microbial communities from Max Planck institute for Marine Microbiology, Germany - Olavius geniculatus... ...
TCAGTAAGGTAAGGTGGATGGCCAGTGTGCAGTGCCTTATAAGTTGAGGTGGCGAGTTTAAATCTTATTCGCCATTCAATAGGTAGCCAGTGGAGTTGTTTGAGAAGTTCAGTCGATGAAGAAGAAGAAAATAACACCGAGCTATAAACCTCGATGTCGAATTACCTTTATTCAGTGGGAACAAATCGTCCAAGGGGGTCGTCCATAAAGAAAAAATTTACCCCCCTCCCCTCTTTGTCACACTTCTCTGGACCCCCCTTCAAATATGACATCACAAACGTCTAACCCCTCCCCCCAGCAGCCTGTAGTGTAAGTACAGAGATGAGTCTCAGCATATCCTAATTCTAGTATATAAAATTATATCCATTATCAAAATTGTCTACTGTCAATTTAATGCATAAAATTGTGTGAAATTAAGCAGAGTATTCCTAAATGTTCCTCATCCTAATACATATGGCGAGTTGGCAACATGAACTTGGCTGTCTATTGTGCCTTTCCACAGATGTGACGTGTGTGACATTCCTTCAACCCCCCTTCCCCTACGTCACACGTCATCACAATAATGTAAACTCCCCTACCCTCTCGGAGCATGACATCATTTATGGATGACCCCAAGATGAGGGGCAAATCAGCCAAAAATCGAACAAGCCAGAGGACGAACAAGCCAAAGGGCAAACACGCCAGAGGGCAAATCAGCCAGGGGGTGAAAGAGCCAGAAGGTGAATGAGCCAGGCGGCAAACCGGCAAAGGGGTGACAAAGGGAAGGTGTACTTTGCGGAATGCGGAAATTTGAAAAGGTGTATTTTGCGGAATTTCACCTACAGAATGTTCCGCAAATTACACCTTAGATTTTTTCTGCAGTCTGCAAAATTCAAATAAAATCAAATAATCAACTTCGCGTAGGCTTAGGCTTACATTTGAGTCTCAAATCGACATCAGCTCATCACAAACGAAGTGGACAGTAGGCAAAGTAATCACATACTGACATCTTCAACTTAACTCATAAAACACCTCAAGTCTGTTAACTCACGAGCGCAAGTCGGCGCATCACGCATGAATGCAAGGTCAACTCATGTAGCCAAAGTCATTAAGAAGGCCTATAGTATTTCATCTGATGCACTACCGTTAGGGCACGATCAAAGACAGCTAAAGAATTCAGCTCAAGCAGGCCTACTCACAAAACGATTACTGCCACGGCGACGGCCGAGACGTCTGCTCAGGTAGGCCTAATTAAGAAAGTCTTGCTTTGTATCACATGATCAAAGACAATTGCAACTGCCATGAATAGTTCGTGGATAGGCTGAGAGCAGAGAGCAGACAGAGAGCAGAAAGAGACACTATATTAGAGCCATTCATCGCAACGACAAACGTACAGTATTTGCGTTTTGCGTTGCACGTTTGGCACATTATAATGCCAGTTGATATAATACAGTTATTGAATGCGGGTCACTTATTAGCCTGATACTAAATCAACTTCAAGGAACGTAGGCCTAACAAAACAATGATGAAAATTAGCCTACTATCTCCTTCTGGAACACACAACGAGGCTTGTGAGCACGGTAGTCGATCGCTCTAGAATTGTACACTTATTCGATTGACATAACTCAACAACAAGAACATTATCCGCAATTTTAGTTCCGCAGAATACACCTTGGTAAAAGGTTATCAACCTGTCCTCAAATTTTGGTGATTCAAAAAGCGTTTTTGCAAAGATTTACGTCTTATAAATTATTATCTGTAATAAAACTGTTGGATTTTTTTGTTATTTTTTTTTGTTGAGAGAGATTTTTTACAGTAAAACTGCAAGAATTGGCGTAGACATGGCATTATGCTTTTCGACAGCCAATAAGACGTCATGTTTTTAGCGAATTTCTGTTCGATGTAACGTACTAAACGTACCTTTTTTTATGGTTTGGCGTTGAAGTGTTTGATTTAATCGTTTCAACTTAGCATCATTTGAGTTTTTATGCAAGCGAAACAGAATTTGTCAACATCAACATTAGAACCGGAAAACCATTGAACGTCACAAAGTAACATAACGTATTTACCGAATAGTGTCGAATTATGAAACTTTTGTTCCCACATACTTTCGCTCCCGGGAACGAAAGTTCCATAAATGGAACTTTTGCTCCCTGGAACTTTCGCTCCCAGAAACTTTTGTTCCCACAGTCAACGTAACATGGTTTCGCTCCCCAACACAAATTGTGATTGTTTAATTGATAAACTAATGGAAATTAAAGCATTATAGCTTGTTTGTATCTTTGTACAGCTTCGTTGTAGAAAAACATAGCAGGATTTAGCAAATTATTTTATTAATTAATTTATCTTAAATTTACTAAGTTCTCCAAATTCTTCCTCAAATTATATTTGTTTATAAATTCTTCCTTAAATTATATTTTTCGTCAAGTTCTTACCATTATTTTAAATTCTAGTCTCATCCTTAAACCTTAAACCCATTTTTCGGAAAACCTTTTATAGGCTAGCTGTAGCACGTTCCCTAGTGACAGCTAGGCTTTCTTGTTTTGGACGTTGAGCATTTACACCACATGCTGGCGTCCTTTGATTGCATCTGCTTCTATTAAGTGTGCAGTCCTATAATGTTAACTCTAAGTGAGGAGCGAAAGTTCCAGGGAACGAAAGTCCCGAAAACTTTATACTGCACTCGTACCCGATTGGGTACAACTTGCCATTAAATCCGGCGAAGATATAATTCCTCGAAAGTCAATATAAATTGGTGATGTCGTTTTACTTTTCAGAATAAAATTCCCGAATTTAACAGCTTCAATATCAAACAATTTAACAATTATTTCACTCTTCACTTTATCCATGTTTACAACAAGCGCGCTCCATCTAGTGATGGGTCAACAACTAAATTCACCAAACATATGATGCGAGTACACGTTATGCCCATTGTCCAGAACCAGACAGCGTACCATACAATACAATACAATGCAATGGAGAATTTGCACGCAAAAACTGACAAACTGTCAGTTTTTGAGTGATGGGTGAGATAAGTTTGCAGTTGAGTTGAGTTGAGTTGAGTTTGTTGCTATGAACAAGGCATTAGACCAAACAGCTCGACGTCAAGCACTGACAGTGGCGTATTTAGGGGGTGGGGCACGGTACGATGCCCCCCTTTGGCCCGACCATGAAAATTTTTTACAGGCGACTGTATATGAAAAGGTGCGTTTTTGCCGTTTTCCAGCAAATTTCAGCAAAAAATGGGCGAATTTGCAGCTTCTAGGCCTTATTAAACGTTCAAAAGCCAAAAGTGTTTTAGCTTCAGGGGGCTTCGCCCCACTGACCCCCGACCAGGAGCTCTGTCCTGGACCTCGCTGGGGGCTCCGCCCCCAGACCTCCGTTATAGGCTCACGCTCTGCGCGCTCGCCATGGCCCCACTTTGCCAAATCCTAAATACTCCACTGAGCACTGAACGTTGATCCGTCGCCCAAACTGCACTTGCTTCGATAATTTTGTTGTGCAACATGACATGAACATGCCGTACAACAAATCCACAAAAACAAAGCAGTACAGTTTGAGTATAATTACATTTATTTCAGTCGCGGCTGGAGTATGTAACTAATCAATCGCAGCCGACAACGCAGCGCGCATGCTTGTACACAAACCACGCGCTGACCTTCTGACCTCTATAAATCCATAATTATCAGCATAATGTTTTCACTGTTTCCAGTGTACGCGTGTGTTTATTTAACTCCATCTACGATCTCACTCAGCCAGTTCTCACGCTTATACATTGTGCCTAACGTGCATACCGGGATAGCAACGATCGTCAGCAATTTGTCTTAATGCGTAGGCATATGACTGTGATCTGTGTCGGTCAGTTCAAGTTGTAGGCCTACGATCGCGTAGCAAAAATAAAATGAAGTCGACCGAAAAACAATCTAGGTCTAGGAAACGTTGCCTGTCGTCTACTGAAAAATTAAATTGATGCATAGCGAAACTAGTAGCGAATGTTGCACTCCGACTCCGAAAGTTGCAGATGTGCGCGAGCGTCATCATTGCCCTCACTGGAGTGCTGAACGCGTCTTTAAAGCGGGTTTGATTGACGTCAGGTTACGTTATGAATAGGAATATTATAGTATTTTATGTCACGAAAATTTATTATTGCTTTAATTTGCATTGTATGGTAATGCTTTAGTAATCAATATTAAAACCTAGCAAGTACAACATCACAAATTTGTACAATCTGGCCATTGTGCGTCGACTGTTGACGTTTCGGCACAACGTTACTCTCGTTGTTATAAACGTTTGATTTCTCGCCTCTCCAATTGTACGTTATCGTACGAAATTAAATGTTCTATGATACGCAAAGGCGTAAAAATTGCCGTTAGTTTCAGTTTCGGAAATTCATCGTCTCTGGCAGCTGAATTTTCATTAACATATGTTAGCGTTAATATAAAACAGTAGTAGAGAGCGTAACAGATTTCTGTTTTTCTGATCTGTAAACAGCGCACATGTGTAAGCGCAGTTTATCTGTTGCCGAAAAGCAGTGAATATCAAACACTGCATCATTTCATTATTGTATTATGTCATTTTCACTATGTTCTCTGTAATCTATTGGCGTACTTGTACACTAAACGAACGTGAACAATGTAACAAGTACTCTTAGTTATTTGTTGTAATTAGTGCGTAAAGTTGTTCGTGTTGGATGGAATACAATACGATACAATACAATACAGTGGAGAATTCGCGCTCAAAAACTGACAAACAAACCGTCAGTTTAATCTAGCACATAAACTAAAAAGAACTGAAACGTTTAAAAGAAAAATGAAATGAGAGATACTGAGAATGAAATGTAAAAATGACAAAATTCGAAAAATGACTGAAGTAAAGACAACTGAAATAAGAAAAGAACTGAGAACGTAAGAAATGAAGAATAATAATGAAAACTAAAACTCTGAAAAAAGTAAACGTAAAAACCGTGAGCAGGTCCGAATAGCCGTGGAGTTAGTCTGAGGGGGTGCCAGATGTCTATGGAGGATAGGATTTGAGAAAAAGAAAAGTTTTTAGATTGGAATGAAAGAATGATGGGGTGATGGATGACAAGAGTGGTGATGGTGACGCTGATGAGGTGAGATGATCATGGAAGTATGGTGAGTCAGGAGGAGATAGATCAGGACGTGGCTGACGAAGTGAGTGGGGGAGTTGATTCCAGAGATGAGGTGATGCATGGCGAAAGGAACGACTGGTAGTTTTTAAGGAGGAAGGAGTAGGTGGACGAGCAAGAGTGATGACAGATGAGGATCGAGTGTTACGTGGTGGCTGGAGAGAGATTAAGTTATGGAGGCTATAGGCCAGTATGACTAGTCTCATGTTCTCAAATCGACATCACCGACCCCACCGACCGGCAGGAGTCAACTGGGTTAGAGTTAGGGTTAAAGTCAGTAAGTGGGGTCGGTGTTGTCTGTGGAGACTTCAGTCATGTCTGCCATAGGCCTGCTTCAGGATGGTAATCAGCTGCTAAAGCGAAGGGCCGCCATAGCAAGGGGCCGCCATAGCGAGGGGTCGCCATAGCGAAGGGCCGCCATAGCGAGGTTTGGACTAAAATTCATGTCCACAGACGTGTCATTACGCTTTACATTTACATTCACCAGGGGGCGACAATTTCACGTGTAATTTAGTACGATTTTGTGCTTAATATTACAATTACGGCTTTCGCCTCCAGTTACGGTTAACATTAGGCTTAGGGTTTGGGTTTAGGGAAAGGGTTAGGGATCGGGTTAGAGTGAGCATTTTTCAAAGATTTATGTGACAAAAATGCACACCATAAATTAGTGTACAATATGGACAGACGAATCATTATGCAACATTCACATTCACCGAGGGGTGACAGTTTCATGTGTAACATAGTACGATTTTGTGCTTAATATTAAAATTATGGTTTTCACTTACAAAGAAAGGTTAGGGTTTGGGTTAGGGTTTAGGGTTAGCGTTAGGGTTAGTGTTAGGATTAGCGATCGGGTTAGGGTTAGCATTTTTGAAAGACTGATGTGGCAATAATGCACACCATAAATTAGTGTACAATATAGGTAGTAAGTTCGACGGCGGTGCATGTGCCTACAAAAATTGCCAACAGCCACCCGTGACGGTCTACTTAGACCTGAGGAGCTAGTTGGTTGACTGGCGATCCGTGAAGCTACGGCCGAGGTTGTCAGTCGCGGTTGTCGCCTTTCAATATGGTGGCCCCTCGCTATGGCAGCCCTTTGCTATAGCGGACGCAAACCCTTCAGGATGTTAATTGGTATCTTGCTTTTTCGTTTCTGACGTTTTTAGCTCTAGGCTGATTCACCCCCTGGCTTATTTATCCCTGGCTGATTAGCCAACTGGACCTGGTCAACAAGCCACGGGGCAAATGGGCTGGGGCATGAATGAGCCAGGGGGCCAGCCAGCCAGCAGGTCAAACAGTGAAGGGGTGAAAAACCACGATTCTATTCACTGATGATGATGATGATATGTAATCTCAGATTGTCACATCATCCATAAAAAATATTGCCACTAGTAATGTTGCACACTTGGCTCAGTACTTGTATTTGGAACTGCGCTCATTTTTGCTTTTAAGGTAAACAGCCTGAGTGCTACTGCTAGGTAGAAGTGCGAGCAGAGCACAAGCGCACACACGTGCCCACTGGGTGGTCAAATAAGACATAGCATTATGCATAGAAGACTGTTACATTAGTAGCTTAACTATCATATTACTGTTACTGCTTATATCAGTAATACCGTATGCTATTATCCTTATAGCACTAGAGTAATGATTTTGCTGTGCCGGTATGCATTCAGCTAGATTTTGATATCAAGCACTTTGAATGGCATAACTTAATTTGATTATTGCATGTTTGCTATTGTTTAAGCTAACGAGGAAGACTATGGGCTTATTCGTCCAAGTCTGATCAAGCAGCTGAGATCAATTCTTGATCAGTATCCAGACAATGGACAGATTTTAAAGGTACGTGGGTGCATTTGCATGTGCTCGCATGCATTGTGCAGTACTAACTAATAAGAAGCTAATATACACTGTGTCTCAAAAAAAATCCCTGACATTTTTGACTGTAACTTTAAAACCAGTTATCAGATTTTGATAGTTTTTGGTACGAATATTCCTGACACAACTTGCCATCAGATGACCATTCAGTTTCCCAATTCCCACCTCACCCAATGTATGCTTCTGCACTACCTAATGAAATCAGATCAAGCGAAATATGTGTTGAAATAAACTGAAAACCTGAAAAAACATCCCCGACATTATCGATCGTAACTTGTAGAAAGATTAGCAGTGCATAAAAATGTTTGGCACCACTGACTATTAAATAAGTGTTTTAGTTTCTACCTCACCCAACGTCTGCTTTTGCACTACCTAGGGAAATCAGACCAAGCATAATACGTGTTAAAATGAATGAAAGAACGTCGATAAATTCCATCTGTTTTAATCTGTGAACCCGACAGCCGGTCTATTACAAGGTTTGACTGTCGTGCAGCAGTGTGTCTACCAGATTAAGTTTAGGAATGTTTGTGAAGTCAAGAAGCGACTGGCACAGCCTAGATTGGTCTGGAGCAGAACATTATCGATACTGCTGTCAATGAATGAAGAAAGCATCTCCTTGCCTGTGTTCGCATAGTGGGCCAATACTTCAAGCAATTTTACTGCAGGCAGTTAAAAAATGGACAACTAAATGAAATGTCAGCAGAGTGTCAGAAATGTGAACAAAATGTGTTTTTACGCGTTATGTTAATTAATCAATCCTATCGCATCGGATAAAAAAGTGATATTTTGCTGGTTGTGTTTTCCCCAGGTAGTGCAGAAACAAAAGTTGAGTGAGGTGGGAAACTGAATAGTCATTTGATGGCAAGTTGTGTCAGGAATATTCGTACCAAAAATTATCAAAATCTGATAATTGGTTTTCAATTCACAGTTGAAAATGTCGGGGATGTTTTTTTTTGAGACACAATGTATATGTTTTCTGTTTTTTTATTAGGCACAGACAGTTGAAGTTACTTTTTAAAATTTTTACTTTGCAAACTTGTGTGTACATTCCACAAGTTAAGTTTCTATGTCTGTGCCCTTGCAAGAGAAATGTGAAATAAAATCGAGGGCAAATATGCCACTAACAGGTGGCAGTAGTTTTCATTCAATAAAGCATCAATGTTCTTACCTATAATACTACAAAATACAGAGTGGTATATGAAATGTTTTGTGTGTACATGTGTTTATGTCTAGGAGCTGTTACAGAATGCAGAGGATGCTGGTGCAAGCGAAGTTAAGTTTGTTTATGACTGTCACAGTTATGGACAACGTTACTTGCATCATCCCGACATGGCTGCTTTCCAGGTTAGCTTGCATGCTTGTTTAACTTGCATGCATTTACATACTGTTATCATACTATCATTGAGATATGTATTGTATAGATTCTGTGACAACTAGGTTACAGGTTTATATTCTTTTCCCATGTTAGTGTGCTGTGTGACATTTTTAGAGCTGTCAAATTAATGCATTAATTAACACGTTAGTGCATTAATAAATTAACCCACGTTAAAAAAAATTAATGCGCGTTAAAAAAATAATGTGCATACATAAATTTGTGATAATTTATTTAAATTTACTAAATTCTGTGAAGGAAAGTTTCAATATTCCATTAAACTGCGGTTATTTGACAATCGAATGAATTTAAGTAACTAAACTGCAGTTGCCGTTCATCACTACTGTAAATAAATAATTATTCTGATGACAGGCTAATAGATTTCTATGCTAGCTATGACGTCTGTTATTGTTGATTTTATGTTTAAAAATGTTTTTCTAATTTTCTGTAGTCTACAGGCGGGGCCCCCAAATGTCACTGAGCCTGGGGTAACCCTACTGTCCCTCTCGACGGGTCTGGGTGCGTTAATAACACGTTAATTAATGCATTAAAAAAATTAACGCTTACGACAGCTCTAATTTTTTTATGTGTTGGATTGTTGGATTGAAAACTGTTTTACCTAGCTGTTTGAAGGTTAAATGGCTTAATAGTAGAATAATTATTATAGTCAAATTTTTTTAACTGCTTTTGCATTGTTTGATTTGCAATGCAGCATTTAAGCATTGTGCTGTGCATCTTATCTGCCCGTCGTTCTTGTGTGTTTGTTATGTTCATACCTCAGAATTAAAAGCTACCGAAAATTTTAATGTGCTATATATGGTTTCTGCACATGATAGTCCAGAAGCTTTGTTGAATGTCGATACATTTTGACTGACAAGTTTGTGTTAAAATTGATCCAATGTCAGTGCCTGATGATTTGAAGAACTTTTTCTCTGTTGTGTTTTTTGCTAATAAGTTTTCCTTTTTTTTGCTCGTATTGTTTCTGTGTATTTGCAGCATGCATACTGAGTTGTGTGGCATGCGTGTGTGCACTGGTAGGGTCCAGCATTGTATGCATACAACAATGCCCTGTTCACAGAGCAGGACTGGACTGGCATACGCATGCTACAGGACAGTATAAAGGAAACTGACCTGCTGAAAATTGGACGATTCGGACTCGGCTTCAAGTCTGTGTTTCACATGACCGGTATGTGATTGGAATTAACTATTTACATTGGCTTGCTAATAAAGCCTTATAAATGGAATACTTCCAGTCTTCTATATTACTAGAAATAGCCGATAATGTAGCATGCGAACAGTGATTAGTGTGAAATTGTCTGAATATAATTACAAAACACTCTGCTGTTGCAAACTGACGAGAAGCTAATATTGTCTTGCTGTTTCAGATTTGCCAAGTGTGATCAGCGGCGAACGTCTGTTCTTTATCGATCCTCATGAGCGATATTTTCTCTACCAGGGAGATCGCACGTCCGGCTATTTGTGGCACTTGAAGGAACGTTGGAGTGAGCAGAAGCGGATTCCCGACCAGTTTGCGCCATTTTCTGATGGCATCTGTGGCTCAACCAGAGATGTGCTTCAGACCGGACATTACCCGGGAACTCTGTTCCGTTTTCCACTGAGATGTTCTCCATCGGAACTGAGTCAGATTGCGTACAGCCATGAGCATCTGGAAGCATTGCTGTCACAGTTTGAAGCCGATGCGAGACTGCTGCTGATATTTCTCAAGAATGTCGAGTGTCTTGAGGTGCTCGTTCGAGATGAACATTCCACTGAAGCAAGTCTCAGATTCAGAGTCCGACTGACCGCTGAATGCCGCGAAAATGTCCGCAGAAGTCGACGGCACATTGTGGATGCCATCAGCAATCGTTCCAGTGAATCATTTAGCACAACCTATCTGCTTGTCATTGAAACAGAGAAATATGACATCAGCAGGAATGTAGAGAGAAAGACGTTTCGATATTGGGTCAATGAGTTCTTTGCCGGTGGAAAAGCATCGAAGGTGTTAGCTGAACTGCGAGATGATCCCTCTGTCTCTCGAATTCCACTTGTTGGCACTGCTGTCGATCTTGACGGTGGTCGGACTATGAACAGCAGTATGACATTATCGCCAGTAACTACCAAGAACGATGATGTTGGCCCTGTGGCAGAAGACCAAAAGAGACATCCATCTGGTAAAATTTTCTGCTTTCTACCACTTGCGGTGCAGGAGGAAAGTTCAACCGGATTGCCAGTCCATGTGAATGGATATTTTGCCATCAGTCAGAATCGTCAGCACCTCAAGTGGCCGAGCATTGGTCAGAGCATTGAGTCAGACAAATGTCTCCTATGGAATCATTGTCTCATTGCTGAACTGATACCTCAGTCATACCGAGATCTCCTGGTCAGTGCAACTCACTCAGAACTTTTCAGTGCAGACGACTTTTACGCAGCAATCCCAAACATTGTTGAAGTGGATGAAAAGTGGCAGGTAAGAGTATACACTTCTTTGGTTTCAGCAAAGTAATGAACTGTATTAAAGTTGCGAGGTACAGATTGACTGGAATCCAGAACGAACAACAGAAGTTAGTATGCATGGCGATGAAAATGAAATTGCTTTCTTGCTCAGAATGGGTGATTAGAGAGTATTTCAGCGCCTCAGATTCAGTGAGTTTCTCGCTGACATTGTGCGCTTTATAAATTAAATTTACTTACTTACTTACTATTTCATATTAGTTGACTGTGAGTACAAAAGTCGACTGACCAGTGAGTTTATGTCATGACGTCACAAAATGCCGACTGACTTTCATCTTCAGCCATTGGCACACTTTCTAGAAAATGTGCAATATTTCAAGATTTAACCACACATTTTGCTTGGCTTTAGGATACATAAATTCACAAAACTAGCTTGTTAAATGTTTGCACAAAATTAAAAGTAAATGAACATTTTTTACAGTTTTAATTATGGCTGTTTATATCAGTTACTATCATTTCATTTTATGTTCATATTTCTCAGTATGCAGTAAGCAAGTGGATAGCCTAGCACTGATATTCTGACGCTTGTATTTCATAAGCTACTGTAGTGGCACATTTCAGACGTGATGGTATCTTTAATCTGAATCATAACTTTATTGCAAGTTAATGAAAGAATTGTGAAGGTTATGCCATGATTTTATGAAGCTGTGAATTTATGGCAAACTCAGCAGTTTACTTTTTGACTCACAATATATAAAATCACACTAATTATTTATTTTATTAGTACAGAATAAAAATGGCAAATGCTAATTACTACTGACTCTATATACCGTAGTTAATATGCTAATGTTGGACAGAAGCATAGTAGCTTGTCCAGTTTGTTTATTTTCTACTAGTATATATCTTTCACTGTTAGCCCAGGCTTGGTTTGGTATTCTAACTTAAATGAGCCTTTGTTGATTGCTATAGCAGAGCTGTGCAATTTGGTATCATGCGTTAGTGAACGAAATCAAGCCATAACTAGATGGTCGTTACGACTCTGTTGACTGTTATGCCTCTGCTAACGTGTGACAAGAAGCTAGCTATCACAGAGAGAGCATGTAATGCGAAAAAATGGAAATCACAAAGAATCTATTTATAGCCAAGCAATAACTGGGCCCTGCCGTTGGTGATTGGTCATGCACGATGAAATTGCGGCGTGATTCGTTGCATCTTATGAATAGAATAATTTTTAAACAGAGAAAGTGTTATTAATTGATTAATTACTAATTATTGAGGAACCCGACAAAATTGATGACCAAACCCTGGTGTTAAAGGAAGACTTAGGGTTTAATTGATCGAGAAAGAATTAGGTGGTTTGGTGAATTAGAAGAGAAATTAATTAAGAAATGTGACCGCATCACTATACGCCTAACGTCAGTTGAATAGACCTACTGTATAATGGCTTGTGAATGCTGTCTAGAAACGCGCAGTGATAACTGATGGTAGATAAACATTAGTCAACTAACCGTCGTTGTTAGTGGACCAAAGTTCATGAATTTTTTGTTCAACGTGGGAGAGATCGTGGTTGATAATGCCGTTTATCGCTGCTCAAAGTCCACGCACACACGAACAGTTCGAAAACATAATGGCCACTATGTTTTAGTTGGCGGAGGCATAATAATAACAATCTTAATAATAAGATGTACTTATACATGGTGCCTGGAAGTTGAAAGTCATTAGGTCCTGTGACCTTGATTGCACAAATGTGTATTTAGAAGTTTGTTGAAACATTCATGCATCAAAGCATTCATGTATGAAAGCTCACAGTGAAACCGGTATTGTCATTTAGTATATTTGGTATTGTTCCAGACTCGTAGGCCGTTGATTGCGAATGCTCTGAAGCCATGTCCTGTGTCTTGGTAGATCTGCTGAGCTGTCTGATTGAACTGTGAGTGTGTGTGTGTGTGACTGCAGATGGTAATGGAGCCATTGTTTGCAGCTCTGTGCGAGTTGCCAATCCTTCACGTGCAGGAGTGTGGTGGGGTGAGTCGATGGGCATGCGTTTTGGACTGTGTGTTTGACTGTCTGCATCGCGAAGTTGCTGAGACACGGTCACTTGTCATCTCAACGCTGATTGACGCTGGTGTTGCGGTCGCCACAAACGTTCAGCCCCACCTGCTGTTTGCTCTCGGAGCTTTTGGAAAGCAAACTCCGGATACAGTCGGCCCGGCGTTGGTCCGTTTCCATCTGCGCCGGTCTCCAGCAGCCTACGAGAGACTACCATCACCATCCAAGCTCCAGCTTCTCTCCTTTATTCTGAAGGATCAGGATTTCAAAGACCTCATCGGAATTTGCTTACTGCCACTGCTTGATGGAAGTTTTACGAAGTTCATGGAAAAGAAAGGCTCAGATTCTGTCTATCTTCCAACACCGGAATTTTCAGCAGAGTTGCTGCCTACTTTAGAGAAACTGCTCATATCTACAGTGGATGCAGATGAGTTTATTCAGGACAAGCTGAGAAAAGTAGCAAAAAGTGGTAAGTATGGAATCCATTTGAGCTCAATCTGTACCACTATTTCACTGGCCAAGATTTCAGAATTTCATAATTGCTACATGTTAGTCATCGTCAACAAATTACTAGAGCTGGTAACGATTAAAAAATAATATTTTAATTTCTAAAAGGTTAACAGATATGAAGCTACTAGTACTCTGCGCTTTTCCTCATCATTTACTTTATTCAAAATTATATCTTAGTTTTAGTCCGTAACGTTGTACTTTTCTTTCTTTAGTGCTTTGATGATCTGACTTGAGCAACAGAAATTGGCAAAAAGTTTTTGTGGTGGTATCTGGTCTAAGCTGGAATAATTCCAGAAAAGAAGGACAGTTAAACCAAACGAGAAGTAGCAGTATGTAAGAGCTGTAGTTTTGATCCCTGCTTTTTGTACTAGGTGTAATATTTTTTGTGCAGAAATAATTGCAGATGAATGCAGTGCTAGCTTTGTAATCAAACATATTGCTGTCCAGTGTGTGCTGCGTTTTTAGGGATTTGTCAGATTGAATTTCTCAGCAAAGAGTCGGTTACTAAACTTCTGCCACTAGTAATCCCGAGTCACTGGCGCAAGCAATATATGGTGTACTGGGAGCCGTCATCATCATCATCAGCAGGAGGTATTCCATCTACTTGGCTGCCAGCTCTGTGGGTATTCCTGAGAACACACTATCCATCTGATCTGTCACAGTTTACTGGTCTGCCGTTGCTTCCACTTGACTCCGATGAGGCCAGGGTGAGGCTTGTCCCACTGATATTGAATGGGTGTGTGATACTTCGCAGTGGTGTTGGCAACACGTTGTCGGCTGGAGTGGCATCTGTTCTGCAATTGCTGGGTGCGTGCATTGCTGATGACTTGCCGGAGTATGTTCGCTGTCACGCTGCAGTCATCGGTAACTGCATACGCCTGCCGCTGTCTGAGGATATTGTCGAAGTGATGTACAATGCTTATCAGTTGCACGGAGGAAAGAAGTCCTTGGAAAGTATCCACCATCAGACCACGGCTGCTGAGAAGGCTGATGTGGTAGAGCTAATAGCACGGATTCAGCCAAGTGCACTTGAAGCATGTCATTTGAGGTTCCTTTGCATGTTGCCAGTCTTTGAGTGCATGGTCAGTGAAACAGATGGCAGCAGCACTGAGCCCATGTACAGCTCGGTCGAAGAGGTTGGACAGGTTGCTCCAGTGATGCACATTTCATTTCCGGTTGAGACTCGTTATCTTTCAGTCGCCGACGATGAGAACGCAACAAAGGCAGTGACAATGCTCGGTGCCAAGTTTGTCACCATCACTTCAATCCTGAAGCAACAGCTCAGCACAAAACTGAACACCGGTGACACGCTGGACGAAGGTACGGCCGATCATCTGTCTCAGATGGTCATCGGTAATTTCTCGGCTTACTGCGCTGAAGACCCAAGCATTGCAGAAACTCTGTCCAATGTAGCATTTGTGCGAACTTCAGCCAAGGGGAGATTGGCCACACCATCGGCGTTGTTTGATCCACAGTCAGCAGAACTTTGTCTGTTGTTGCCGGATGCCGATGTGTTTCCAGCAGACAGCTACCGTCAGCCAGAAGTGTTGGGCTATCTGCACAAAATGGGGCTGAAGACAGTGAAAGATATAGGAGCCAATGACCTGCTGAACAGCATGATATCCATAGAGAAGCTGGGGTCATCTGCGGACACTTTAGCTGCTGCGCGAGCTAGTTCGTTGGCGATGATTGGGTTCCTTGGCAGTCATACAGACTATTTATGGCACGAGTTGAATGGCCGCCTACTAGTGGAGTGGGCTGGGAGTCTGTGCTGGGTTGCTACAATGCTGGACAGACCAGTGATGTACCCGCAGTCTTTGGCATGGTGCGGAAGGGAGGAAGTGCTGCATGTGCCAGCTGCTGTAACTAGTGACGGCTGGGCTCCTGTCATAGGATCGGTTCAGCCGGTTGTGTCATCGTGCACGCAGGAACTAGCTCAGGCATTTGGCTGGGATATGCAGCCAGATATGGCTAGCATCGTGAAGCAGCTCATGTCCATCATTGCCAGCTACAGGTCGGCAGAGAAGGCCCAGTATCTGGCGCTGCTGATGGGCATCTACGACTCACTGAGCCGAGTGGATGCTTCACAGTTGATGTCGCTGCTGAAGAAGCTGTCTGTGGAGAGCTGGGTCTGGCATGGGGACGGGTTTGTTTCTGTCAAGTGGATCATGCTGCGACGAAGTTCTGTGGACCTGCGACCATATGTCTACATGCTGCCACCAGAGATTGAATCTTACAGTCAGTTCTTTCTGCAGTGTGGGGCTATTGACCACGTCTCTGTGGAAACGTACATGATCGTTCTCAGCAGCATTAACCACAAGTATGCGAATGGAGATTTTGTGTTTGATAATGTTGCCACAGACATTCAGTTATCGGTCAACATTTTGAACCAGCTTGCTCAGTACTATGAGAAGGATGAAGGTTCTGCTGAAGTCCTTATACTGTGTCAAGTGGGTGATGGCTCACATGTACCAGTGAAGTTGCTTCCAGCAAGTGAATGTACTTACTGTGATGTGGATTGGCTGCGTCGAGGCTTTGATGTAACCGACTGTAGTGCCGAAGACAATATCACATTTATTCATCCACAGTTGCCAGTGGCTACAGCAGCTGCACTTGGCGTTCCTACATTAATGAGCCGCATGCTGCATGCTGAAGAGCTTGCTGTGACTTGCTTTGGCCAGTCCGAACCATTAACAGATCGACTCCGGAAGCTCCTCGAGGATTACAGTGATGGAATGGCCATTCCGAAGGAGATCATACAAAATGCAGATGATGCCGGGGCGTCAGAGGTTCGTTTTCTGTATGATGAGCGCACAAATGAAGACTCGATGAAATACCTGATTGATGAAGGTATGCGTTTTTGTCAGGGTCCAGCTTTGTGGGCCTACAATGATGCTGTGTTCACTGATCATGACTTTGAGAGCATTATACGGCTTGGCGGTGCGATGAAGGAGTCGGAACCAGACAAAATTGGAAAGTTCGGTCTTGGCTTTAATGCTGTGTACAATGTGACAGATGTGCCGAGCTTTGTGACACGTAACATGCTTGTGATTTTTGATCCACACACGACACATCTGGGCCGCGGAATTAAAGATGTCAGTCGACCGGGTATTAAGATAAACCTGGACAAGAATCGAATGCTACTGTCTCGACTTCCAGATCAGTTTCATCCGTACAACAACGTCTTTGGTTGTCATTTGAACTGTGATAAAAGCGAAAAGGTTTACTTTAATGGAACGCTGTTTCGTCTTCCACTTCGTACGGAAGAGCAGGCAATTCGAAGTGAAATTTCGTCGCTGCACTACAGCCGCAGTGAAGTGTGCTCTCTGGTTCAGTTAACTGCAAAGAATGCGCATCACCTGCTGACGTTTACTCAGAACGTTCGACGTTTGTCATTCTACCACTTGGCACCCGGTGCTGATCCAACACAGTCGGTGCTGTTGCTCGAGGTAACAAAAGATCTGGTGCAAGTCGTGAGAGAATTGCAACCAGTCAACAACGAAAGACTGAAGAAATTAATGGCAGGCGCATTTTCGGATAAACTTGCTGTCGCTCTGTCAGTTAACAGTGGAATTCTTCATGCTGCTGCGAGCTATATGAATCGTGTCTCTGGCAGCTCTGTGAAAACCAAAGCTGCAGTGGAGCCACCAAGTTCGACTTTGGTGTTGAAGATGACCGTGAATACGTTAGATCAAGGTGCTGGAGCAAAAGGCTTGAGGCTGGATGGAGTTGGAATTACTGAAACGTATTGGCTGGTCAGCTCAACCGTAGGCACTCGGAAATCATTGGAAATTGTCCAACAGTTGAGGGAAGCGTTTGCTCCAGCAGCTAGTGTTGCATGCGCACTGAAGCCAACTACAGATTGGAAATTCAGACCGTTGACTCTAGGATGTGGCGCTCACAGTCGTAGCCGTGCTTATTGCTACCTGCCACTGCCAGTAGCAACTGGTCTACCAGTCCACGTCAATGGCATGTTTGCACTGCACTCAAACCGACGCCACTTAAGCCACGTGACTGAAGACGAGAAGACAAACGTTCGTGTTGAGTGGAACAATGCTCTGCTGGAGGATGCTGTTGCCACCGCTTATGTTCAGCTGCTGACGGATCTGATGCCATTGATTGATAGTTCTGTTAAAGATATCAGCCTACAAGACTTGTGGCCTGTCTACGGCTCAGTTGAGCCTTGTTTTTTTCCTCTGGTGAAGAAGTTTTATCAGTGCGTCATAAATGAGCAGGGTATTCCGTTACTGTGTCATCGCGGCACAGGCATTGATTTCAACAACATCATTTTCCTGGAACGATCACTGGCTGCTATGAAGAGTGTTGGGCCTCTAGCCCTTAATGTTCTTTCCGCGTGCTACAGAAGCAAAGCAGTCAGCGTCATCTCTGACTCTGTTTACCAGTCGTTTGTTGATCTGGGTTTAGAAGATTCAGTCAGAGGAAAAATGTTCCAGAAAGAAAAATTTTACAGAGAAGTATTCTTTCCAAACATAGATCGGCTGGATGTGGTTGCACGTAATTCTCTTGTGCTGTTTGCTCTTGATCTTCACCAGCCTTGGTTGGAGTCCCTGATCAAAGACTATCCATGTATACCAGCCTCTCCCGATGGCAGTGTGCTTCGTCGACCATGCGAACTTGTTCATCCAAGTTCCAAAGCTGCATGTTTGTACACTCCGGAAGATGGCCGATTTCCTCATGGAGTGCATTTTCTGGATGTGAAGATCTTGTCTGCACTTGTGCCTCTTGGTCTGATGACGAATGATATTGGCTGGATTGAAGTGCTGGAGAGATGTGAGACTTTGGAGAAAATGTGGACACAGAATCGACAGATAGGACTGTCACGGCAGCATACGCTGTTGCTCTTCATCGATCAACTGTTGCTGCGGACTTCAAAGTCTGAATGTGACCAGTATCTGGAGACGCTGATGAATGTGAAGCTGCTCTGTGTTCTTCCAAAGCCGGCTGACTTTCCGCTGTTGTGGGCAGGTGATGACCATGTCGACGAACTGATGTGTGTGTCTGATCTTTTTACAGTTGATTACCAATATTTTGTCTCGGCGACATGTTGCATCGTTGACCAGTCCGGCTTGTCCTCGCAGGTCTGCGATTTTCTGCAGCTTGGCAACAACCGACCGAGTCTTGAGCATGTGATGACACAGTTGGAACATGCTTTGAACGCCGACTTGCAGCAGCTGACTCATCGCCAGTTTGAAGAGTTGAAGCGCTGCATGCATGCTCTCTATAGCTTTCTACAAGACCAGTGCAGCACCGATGAAACCATGATCACTCTCATGCAGAGTGTTCTCGCTGGTCGGCCATGCATTCTTCTGGATCGAGAACTGGTTTTGCCAAGCATGGTTGCTACAGAAGTTCCGTACAGCTGTGCACCATATCTGTATGCATTGCCTGCTGGATTAGCAAAGAAGTATCCTCTCATGATGAACGCTGTTGGAGTTAGGTCGAAGTTCAACGTCGATGACTACATGGCAGCTCTAAAGCAGGTGAGTGCAAAGAGTAACGGGAAGCCACTTCCACAACATGAGCTGGACTTAACAGTAAAGCTGATCACTCAGCTGAACAGTGTGATGAAACAGTCAAGCATAACGGCTGTCGAAGTTGAAAGAGTCCATGGTCCAATAATCATCCCAAATGCAAATGGATATCTGTGTGCAGCATCTTCGCTTTGCTACAATGATTGTGCTTGGCTAACAGATGCATCTTTGGTAAGCTTTGCTCATTCCGACATAACATATCGCATGTCATCATGCCTCGGTATGCGGACAAAACGGGAAGAGGCTTTGAGACGGTACTCGCGTGGAATTCCTTTTGGACAGAAGGAGCGTCTGACAAACAGCTTACGCCGTTTGCTTGACAGTTATCCGTTTGATCATGAGATACTGAAAGAAATGATACAGAATGCTGATGATGCAGGAGCATCTCACGTCCACTTCGTTGCTGACATGCGGCAGCATTCAGACAGACGTGTTTTTGAGTCAAGCTGGCGTCCACTGCAAGGTCCCGCATTGTGCATATTCAATGACCAGCCTTTCGGTGATGCGGATCTTGAAGGTATCCAGCGTTTTGGCGAAGGTAGTAAAACTCTGGACCCTGCTGCCACTGGCCAGTATGGTGTCGGTTTCAGCTCTGTCTACCATCTCACCGATGCTCCACAGCTGCTGACCTCAGCTACAGATGGCAATAAGATGCTGTGTGTCTTTGATCCTACATGCCAGTACGTCCCTGGTGCCACTGTGGCAGAACCTGGGATGCGCTACGATGATGTTGGTGCTCTGCGCAAACAATTTCCAGACGTTTTCACATGCTTTATGGAGGAGCAATTTTCTACCAGTGGAACAACGTTTCGTCTTCCACTTCGCAATCTAGAAATGGCTGAGAAGTCTGACATATCAAAGAAAGTGATTACACCAGCTCATGTAGCCGGTCTTCTGGAGAAGCTGAAGGAAGAGTTGTTTGAAATTCTGCTGTTTATGAATCACGTGGAAGAGATCAGTATATCTGAGGTCGACGTGGACACCGGAAATTTAACGCATACATACACGTGCAGGAGATTGTTGAACGAGGATCATGACGGGGCAAGAAAGAGACTGCAGACTGCTAAGAGCAAGATGGCAGAAGTAGTGAAAATGGATCCATCGATTGCAGTTTCTGGTGGACCAACAAATTCTATGCTGTTAACAATGATTCTTAGTGATAATCGTGGTTGCCAGGAAAAATGGATTGTTGCTCACCACCTGGGTTTCGGTGACAGCACCAGATGTCCGGCTGAGGTGGAGAATGCCTTCAGAGATGGAGATCTTGCATTACTGCCGCATGGCAGCGTGGCCTGCCTGCTTGAGCGCAGATTGCATGATCATGTAGACAGCTCAAATCGTCCAGGTCGTGCGTTCTGCTATCTGCCACTGCCGGCTGAGACCGATCTTCCTGTTCACGTGAATGGTCACTTTGCACTGGGCTACGAGAATAGACGCCATTTGTGGATGAACACCGACAAAGCTGGCTACAAACAACAGTGGAATGACCTACTGTGTGCAGAAGCCATTGCTCCGGCATATGCAGAGCTGTTGACAGCCTTGCGCACTCAGTTGCTCTTCGTGACTTTCGTCAGTGACAACGTAATGTATGTCAGATGTTCGCGGCCTATGCTTGACCATGCTCTGAAAGCCTATATGTCGTTCTTTCCAATGTACAGTGATGCAAAGCCACAGTGGTCAATTCTGACCACAGCCGTGTATCAGTACATTGAATGCAACTCAGTGCCAGTACTGGCTTCGGTCTGTGAGGAGGAAAGCTTTGTTCAAAAGAATGCTGCCAGTAGTCATTCACAAACTCCAGAACGCAGCTGGCAGATATCCTGGTTGCCACCGACAGGGCACGGGACATGTCAAGTTTTGTTTCGCAAGTCTGAAATGCAGTTATCTGCACAGGATGCTCCGGCGCAAGCGTCGCTGATCGGAAAATTCAAAGGATGGTTTGGTTTGTCATCGGCGTCCGTAGCACGTGAGAAAACCACTGAAGATATCTTGTCGGACGTCTTGCTTGCCTGTGGCTTGAAGCTGGTTGAATCAACGGCCGAGTTGTATAACAGTTTCATTCGTGCTGAGGTTGATGTTCACTACATGACGCCTGAAAGTGTGCTGACATTTTTTGAGCTATGCAGAGATAAGAATTCTACTGGTGTTTGTTTTCTGCCGCAGAAGCTTGAGAACAGTCCATTTCATGATGAGGCAATGCTGTCACTTGTTGTCAAGTACATTCGCTCAGCTGACAACTTTAAGCAGCGACTTGATCGACTGCCACTACTTCTGAGAGCAGACAACATGCTGGACTGTTTTTCCAGTGATGTGCCTATTTACTTCTCGAAGTTCTGCAGTCTGGCACCGACTCACGAAAGCCTCTTCATGAAATTGTCATACGCAGGTGCAGTTGAAGTCACATCTGAAAATATGTCGCAGTTCAATGTTTTCCGAGAATTCGGAATTACACAAATGGCCGATTTGCTGCCTTCGTTGTTACCAGTTGAGAATTATTGTTCCAAAGAAGGTTGTGTTGTGTGGAAAAGGATGAATTCAGGTGCACTTCCGACGTTGAAGTGGATAGCCAGTCTGTGGGAGTTTGTGTACTCATTTGTTATCCATGACGTAGGACTCTGCATAGAAGATCGTGTGACTCTGGCTGAATCATCAATTCAGCCACTGCAGGATTGGTGCATTGTGCCAGTGCGTTCTCACACAAAGTATCACTTGTATTCTCCTGCTGCGGCCAGCACGGCTGTTATTGATTTGTGTTCGCCCACAGGCCGACAGCGATTTGGCCAAATCGTGAAACGTTTGCAGTTTCCGGAGCTGGACTTGAGTGCAATGCACGCAGACATATTCCAGGAGGCTGATCCAATACGGCGTTTGGTTGTTAATTTGGAGAAACCATACGAACTGCTTCTTTTGTTGCTTGAACGACTGTCGGATACTTCCAGCCCTGATCAGTCTGGTTTAAGTAGTTGCGAATGCCACACTGTGTTGACATATTTCACTGAAAATGTAGATAAACTTCTAAACCATGACGATGCTGCACAGAGGCTTCGAGATCTTCCGGCATTCACCACAATTTGTGGAGACATAATTCGCTTGAGTGGATGTCTTATATATACTCTTCCTGCCAAAATTCCGACAAATGGCATTGATGTGTGGCAGAGTCGCTCGGGAACGGTTTTCCTTGCACGCGAAGATTGTTTTCAGTCTCTGTTTGATTTTCTCAACTGTGCCTCGATCGGCTCACTGGAAGTTTACTGCCAGTTTATCTTTCAGCATTTTGAGTACTTTTCCTACGATGACCGGCTGGCTCATCTCCACCATGTCTACACCAACTACCTGCAGACAAACAGCGGAAACATTTCTGCCGAGGAACGAGCAGATCTGACTGAGGCATTACGGAATCTGGCATTTCTTGAAGTTGAAGATGGTGAACTGCAGCGGGCTGATTACTTCTATGATCCAAATAATGTTGTGTTCCAGGTGATGCAGCCTGCCAGTCGCTTTGCTCCGCGGGCTACGCATCTCTTCAAGGAATCGGAGTGGTTTGAATTTCTTTCACTGCTCGGTATGGTCCATACGGTAGAGTCCGGTAGATTCCTGGAGTATATGCGTTCTGTGGCTGATGAGGGTCGAGATGCTCAACAAAGTGCAGGTGCTCTCACCAAATCGAAAATCCTTGTTGATCATCTGTTTTCTTCGCCTCACCTGTTGCACGATAATTCTTTAGATGATGTAGCTGCCGTTACGTTTCTCACACCCGAGAAAGTATCTCCGGCACTGTCTGATATTTGTCCACAGTACGGTGACGTCGGCAACGGCGGCGGCATTGCTCTGATGTCGTTTAAAGATGCCGTGCCCAAAGAGCATGCAAAGGTGTGCTGGACGAGTGCCACTCTGCTGCCGTCATGGGCCAATCCACAGCAGACTGGCTTGTCACAGGCAGATAGGGACACCCTAGCAGACAAACTGCACATACAGAAGACACCGAGCGTCGGCACAGTCCTGCGACATCTAGAAACTGTGTGTGGCAGTGACAGATTTCTGCTGGCACCCAACTCTGTGAAGGTTGATGTGCTGCGAAGCATCTACCGGTTCCTCGACAACGTTGAGATGAATGACGAGGAGACAGAACGGCTGGCACACATACCGTCGGTGTTGGTCGACGACGGTCGATTGCTGGTGAAGCCGTGCCAGGCAGTGCTAAACATGTATGACTCAGACGAAATCCGGCCATATCTGTACCGTTTGCCGCTGGACGTGGGCGAGCATCGGCGTCTGTTGGCAAAGGTGGGGACAACTGACCGCGCCACTGTGAAGCAGTATGCTGAGGTGCTGTCCCGGCTGAGAGAGGATGCTGGCGATGGTCAGCTGATCGCCAACGAGCTGCAGGCGGCGTACTGCTCAGTTCGCGGACTTCTTGACTCGTTGGAAGTAAATCCAGTCTCGGCCAGGGAACTGCAGCGGGAGGTGATATCGGTGTCTTGCCTCTACCTGCCGACAGAGGACGGCCGGCTGGTGGACTCGACACAGCTGGTGTTTAACGACATGCCGGCCTACTACGAGCGCGTTCGCGACTACAAGCTCAAGTTTGTTGTGGACGTGAGAGAGTGTGGGGTGAGGTCGCGCAGTGCTGATGATGCGCTGGAGGCCCTGCCAAGCAGACTTCGCCCGGCGATGCTTAGCGACATTGCGCATGAGACGCTGATTGACTCGTGCCGGCGGACCGTGTCCAAGACACGAGGCGTGGCTGGCATGCTTGCCGCACGACTCACATCCGATGAGTTCCAGCAGGCCGTCGTGAGACTCGTCCGTCATGAGGCTTTCAAGAGTGGACGCAAGATCGACGACGAGACCATGTACAACGTGCTCGAACGGCTGACAACCATCTCTGTCTACACAACGCCGCAACTCATGACGCACCTGGTCTTCAAGGGTCGACCGATACAGGGCAGCCAGGCGGAGAAGTCATGCTTCGTGGAGCGCCTCGACACGGGTGTCTCCGGAGTCCATCGGTGGAACATCTTCATCCAGGATACGAGCAACTGTGGTGAGCCCTCACCCGCTGATCTGTCACAGGATCTCCTCATCTCCTTGGCCAGTGTCATCAATGACATACTGTCTGGGATACTTTGCGATTCAGTGTTGTATCTTCTGCCAGCTCTGTCCTGTCCAGATCCAAATGGGATATCGGCCCGGATGGATCACTTGAACATCCGGGCTGACCAGTCGGTGAAGTCCATGTGGGGATCCGCGTCAAGTCGCATGGCTGGTGGTCTGCCGGTGCTGGGGTCCGCGGTTGACGAACACGTCAAACGGTTCGGCAGACCGGGCGAACTTTTGGTGTTTCGACCTGGTGACTTCGTCGGATACCGTGAAGAACCAGCTGCCGAGATGGTTTATGGCAGAGTCCACGAGGAACTCCAGTCACCCGATGATGTTCGCGCATACCTGCTGGACTTGGGCAGTGGCCAGGATGGTGTTATCGCATCAGCTAGGAAGATGACTGCTTTCATCAGAAAATAGCTCGAGGCAAATTTCACTAATGCATGCAGCTTTAGGCTTAAGTGCTAATGTGATTTGCCATTGAGAGAATAAGTATATTCATCTGCTGCTCTCTGACACTGTGCAGTATATCCATGTATTATCAACTACTTTGGTAGCAAAAAGTGTTGTATTGGTGTCGAGTTTTTCAGTGGGAAAATGGAAATTTTCACCCACACAGTTTCGAAATGTGCAATATCAGCTGTGTTTTGGACTACATTGTTGCTCAGAAAAATTAACAAGCATTTTGTTCTTTGTACTTGTAAAACTGACTTTAATGTTATTCCATTTAATTGAAATTAGTACAGTCGCCAGTGTTATATTTTGCATGGCAGTACAGTATTTGGACGTGTACTTTTTATGTAACAAAGGACGCTTACTGTGCAATGACAAGTAACAGTGGGGTAGCCAGAAATATTAATTGGGGACCTGCCCTCTCTTTCTTTTCTCTTTCTTTCTTCTTCCTTTCCCTCCCCTTTGTTTTCCTGTTTTCCATTCCTTTACCCTCTCTTTTTCTTCCGTTCCTTCTTTTTCCTTTTCTCCCCCTTTTCCTTGCTTCCCTCCCCTTTAATTCTGGCTAAGTGGTCTGTAAGCCCCCACAGCATGATCCGGGGCAGTCAGTAGCTCTAGCCGAAATTGAATTTGGTGCATTATAGCCTTAAAGTATGAGATCCAGTGGTAACAATTTATTATTTTTGCTAAGTCCCTAATATCTATTTTTAACAAAAACTATTGTTTCTGGCCATTGGGGGGTCAAAGCCCTCTGACTGCACCGCTTACAGGTAACATACAGTGTTGGTAATTTTTAAGTTGTTGCTGCGCTGTGTCTTTTAAAGTGGCTGTGTTGTGTGTGTTTTATATTGTTGCAAAATATGAGCATAGAATTGTAGGTAGGTTATACCGTAATTTTTTATTGTGCATGATGCGTTCAATTTTATCTGTGAAATATTTTGTTTACCATATGTAACTGCAGTATACTTTCTAACTGAAGTGTTTGTTCTCAAGTATTTTGGCATCCAGTGACTGACTGTTCTGTGCTACATGTATTTTTAGAGCATTATAGACTATGCTAATCTTTGTTGCTCAGTTATTCATATAACCAAGTTATATGCAGTTTGTTAGTTGCGTTTGCTTCCGTGCTGTTATTTGCGTAATACAATTGATTTGATTCAGTTTATAGTTACAGTATTCATCCAGTGAATATCTGGTCTCTGAGTTACTCTTGCAACAAGACATCGTCCCACTTGCATTGGTTCAAGTTTTTAGCCAACCGTACTTTAGTAATGGTCAAGCTGTTGTCCGTAATGGACGTACTGTGGCTAAACGGTGCAAGATAGGGCCTAGGTTGCTATCGATCGCTAATAGGAAGTCGCATATTGGCTTTCAAATGAAATAAAAATCATACACCTTGGATGACTTTGAAGGTCAGTACTGCAACAGGAACTGTATAGGCTGTAGTGTGTCTTCCCGAGCAGTGTGTTTTATAGTGAAAAATATATTTGCAAAACTTGAGTCCGATATTCTCCTTGATAGATATTCTCCTTGATTGTTTTTTTCTTTAGCTATTTATATCGCTTGGCAAAATGACCATGTGCGATGTCTGTTATACTAGCGTTCATTGTAGCTTATGAGACAGCGTTAACATAGCATGCATGGAACTGTGTCGCCTCTGACAAGTCGCTTTCTCTCCGTTACTGGAAGTTGGACGCTGGGCTTCGGATGTAGGCGGTACGGTCGGCTTTTCCTAGCAATAGCTGGGCTTCTCGTCTGTCATTAATGTTTAAGGTAGTGTAACTGCTGCAAATAGGATGATGTGAAAGAAAGCCTTCCTGTAAATTTAGTGCTCAGTTTATAGCTTTTTTGGATGATTCTTAAAATTCTTAGATCTTCATCTTTTAAGGTTTCTTTGTCAGGCCTCAGATTATGTCAAGTCAAAGACGGCGATCTGTGAATATATGGTTAATGTAAAACAATTTAAACAAAAAATTGTTCGACGCAAGATCTGTAAATTATGATAACAAGAAATCTGAGCTAATGCTCATGAGACACGCGGGAGCCTATGGCAGTTCCTGTTCGCAGGTAATCTTGGTCTATCTCCATCCATTTCCTTGCAATTCAGTCTTTTGCAGCCAAAAATCGCTTGAAATCAATAATTTTAAAATTCAAGGTCATCGATGTTGACATTTCTAAGAGGCTAGTTGCTAGTGCTTGTTATGATAAGCAGCATGGCTGTGTCTATCTGCAACCATTTACACGCTAGACAAGCCAACAAAGGATAAATAACCACTTTTTACAGGGGTACCCCTCTTTAACACCCGCATGTGCAGGCCTCCTGGAATCTAGACGGTCCGGGCGTGGACTGCTAAAATCTATACATTTCATGCTGAAAATTTCATACGCAGGTTGTGTTGGTCTATCTCCAGCCATTTTGGCGCAATTCACTTTTGAAATGCGTGTTGCAGCCCAAAATGGCGAAAAAATCACTATAAAACCCCCTTTTTGGTGGTTGTGATAAGCAGCATGTCTGTGCCTATCTGCAACCATTTTCTAGGGATGTGCACGAGACCTTCTGAGCCGAGACCGAGACGAAACCCGAGACCCATGTCTCCGAGACGAGACCGAGACGTTCAAAATATTGTCCGAGACCGAGACGAGACGTTGCAGCTTCCGAGACACTTGGCGAGACCTTGAAGCTTCCGAGACTCTCGAGAGTCTCGGGAGCTATAACCTCTCGCCGAGACGTTTTCCGTGACCTATATGGTGAAACACATTGACAATAAAAAAATAAATTATACGGATTAATTAACTCGCACCATGGTAAGCGCTTTCTATTTGTGAATTGTGGGTTTTGCACTTTATTTTGACAATTATCACTGAATAGGCCCTAGTTAACGACTTACACTATAAAGAATTGCAACTGCAGTGCCGTAGACATGAGCTATTATGTTTATCGCAATTTGCAAGCAACTAAAATGAGTAAACTACCCTTATATACGTCGTTAACATTTGGCTGATAGTATTCATTCTGACATCATACACTTTATCTTCATTGCGACTAGGTCATTTTATGACGAGGAAAACTGACATGAAATAATTGTGCTTGATGATAAATTAGTAGATAAAAGAATAAAAACACTGTAAACGAACATCTTCTAAGCCACAAATGTCATGCTGGTTATAGTATCGCTCTAACTGCAGCTACAGTATGCACGGTGAGCGCCTGCACAAAATGTCTCGACGAGACGCAATGGCCCGAGACCCGAGACGAGACCTACATGGCCGAGACCGAGACATGAATGTTACGAAATCTTTGCCTTAAACGGTGTAGTCTAAGCTCAGCGATAATCGAATTATCGAACTCGATCGAGTTTTCAATTCCAGAAAATTTTGTAGCCTCACTAACTTAAGTTCACGGAAGTTGATTTCAGTGAGTGACTTGTTTGTTTACTTTTTGTTTGGTTGAGAAATATTATGATATTTTACTTATATTTAGTGTTTTAACGTTACAGTGGATGCAGTGTAGTAAAGAGCTACGTTTTATTGCAGTACTGTTTTTGCCGATTGTTAACATACGTAGTTATAAGTACAGCGTGAGATCTGAACTCTCGATCGTTTTGTGACGACCAGATAAGCACAGGTCTTGCTAGTCTACGGTGTCAGCTGTGATCTGTAGTAAGGCTGTGTGCCGTGGCTAAGGTCTTGCTACAAATTAACTTGTCGAATGTTGCAGCTACAAAAATAGAAAAACATGGTAAAAGTTTGGGTGAATGGTTATGAACCTGGGGCTAAATTTTTGAAACTTTTTAGGAAGATCTTTGGAAGACTTCTTTTTTAAAGAAAGTATGCGGATTTTCGAAACTTCTTTGGAGAATGTCTTTGGAAGAATTTGAGAAGACCTGCCAAAGAAGATTTTGAGAAAGGGTGCACAATTTCTTTGGAAACTTCTTAGGAAGAATTTAGGCAAATATGTAGGAAAGCTTGTCCTACACGGCGAAAGCTGTGTGATAAAATGAAATTTGCAAAAAGTATGCAATGTTGACACTTAGCTTAGACGTCATATGTGACGTCATAGGTTATTTGCGTAACGCTGTGGTAAAATTAACGAGTAAGTAAAGGAAATTTACGTTTGGTCGACTTAAAAAACGAAGCGGTGTGTAAAATGTATTCCCGTGGACGTGCTAAGATAAGAAGTTTTCCTAAGAAGTTTTGATTACGTCACATGGTTGGTATAAGCGCATCTGATTGGTTGAACTAGTTGAGGAAGATAAGAAAAGAAGAATTTTTTTGGAAATGCAAAGAAAGCCATGGAAAATTAACTTTTTTGGAATTACTAAATCATCTGACATAGGAAGATCTTTGGATAATGTCTTAGGAAAGTTTAGAAAATTTGGCCTCTGTCCTCAAATTGTAATGTTCTAAAAATGTTTTTGGAAACCTTCATGTCTTGTGAGTTAATATCTGTAAAAAAACTGACGGGATTTTTGTTGTTTTTCTGTTCAGCAGGTTTTTGTTAGTATAACACCAATAATTAGCATTGACATTGCAGAATGTGTCGTGATGCCTTCCGTTAGCCATTATGACATCACGGATAATTTTAGTGAAATTCTGTTAAATGTATCTTTTTCTGACAATTCAGAGTTGCGGTCATTGATTTAAGTGTTTTAACTTAGCATTGTTTGACTTTTTACGCAAGCGAAACAAAAATTGTCAGCATCAACATCTGAACTGGAAAAGCGCATTGAACACAAATAACGTAACATATTTACAAGTTCGAGCTATGGACAGTATTTTACGTTTGTTTACAGTTGCACGTTCCATGAAATGTCAGTGATTAAATGTGAAATATATGACCAGGTAACATCGCTAACACTAACCCTAATCCTAAAACCTAACCCTGTCTTTAACCCTAAACCATAATCCCAACCCTGACCAAAATTTCTGTTCACAAGCGATTTAGAGTACCCCGATGTTACACTGGGGCACCTCATATTGCTTGTGAGCAAAAATTAAGAAAAAACCACAAATTTTGTTTTAGATGTCGACTATGAAGACGAAGTAGTATGCAAAAGAGTAATTTAGAATGCAATGATTCGAGGACAGGTTGATAACTTTTGGCCAAAGTTTGTTTTATCTTAATTGCATTTATAATGTTTCTTGTGTTATATTAGATGTTTTGCAACAGTTTTTTTCAGCAGAATTGGTTGAGTTGTTTTGCACACTGCCTACAATTTGAACTTTTGTTTTGACATATGGCACATTACAAATGCAGACTACTTACTTAATTACTTACCACAGATAAGATAATGGTCGAGGTGGATGCACGTGCGTAACGTTTCTATATCCATATCCATTGTTACAACATGCAGCATAATAAACTTGAAAATAACAATATAGACACAACAATGTTGCCTCAGCTAATCTTTCGGTAACAAAATGTTTGCAGATGATCAATGGCTGCTAGCCAGGAGAATCTGGATGATACCTCTGGTGCTCATGAGGCTGCCAGTGCTGATCAGTCACCATTGGCTTGTGATGAAGTCAGTTCACTGCACACAACAAAATCTTCATCAGTCCGGCCTTCAACTGGCGGATTGTACCAGGGCCCTCATGATTGGAGGAACCGTTTGAGGCCAGTTGCAAACCCAGATCGACTTGGTAACTGCACTGGTGACCGGAAGCCAAAAAGTCCAGATGGGTCGAGACAGAAAGATCTGCCTGCAGATGTGTCTAACATCTTATATGATAGGTCAGTAATTTTGCTGCATGTCAGTTGCAGCAACACTCAATTTTCAACATAAAAGAAATGTTTCATTTAAAAAAGATGTTGACGTTTTTGCATTGCATGAAATTGATTAATTACAATGTTTGTAGTAGTTTTGCAGCATGAATATGATGGAGTGTGTGTGACGCTATACCTGCCAATTTGGCAGGCGAGCAGCACAAGTTAAATTGATTCAGTTTAAACGTAAGAAGCCACCAGTGTTACTCATCAGTTGGAATGGGCAAATGCTGACAATGATGGCTATGCTGTGATGATAGCAACCATTTTTTGTTTGCAGGTGCCTGTCTACTGATGATCGTACAAGACTTCCTGTCCCTGTAACTTCAGTGAGAAATGGATTTCTTTTTTCAAGACAAAGAGTAAGATGCTGTTTATGATTCTGGATAATTTTTTTGACTATTTTTGTTTGGCTTTCTCAGTGATAACCTCACATTTCTGTATTACTGTCATAGCATTATATAGGGTGGTCCAAAAAATGGCACAAAGTTTATGGCACCATAATTTTGCAACCATACGTCATAGAGTCGTGAGGTTTTCAGCAAAATGTTCCGAAAGAAATTTTTTACATGACTGAAGTCAGTGTTTGAATACGGCTGTTAAGTATTCTATGTTTTTGTCACTGGCAAGTGAACTATTTAAAAACAGTATTACTCTAGACACTGTGGTCTATAAAAATGTGCCACTATTTTTTGAATAGCTGCGTGAAACATTGACCGATTTTAATAATTTTTGGCATACAACATTAAGAAGAAACATGAAGCAAATGTCTGTAGTTTTGGCCACCTCAGGTTAATGTTGTCGCTACACTACCTTGTTAAAGGCAGAAGTCGTAGTTTTGTGGCTGACAACAATGAATTCATATTGAGTAGTGCATTCATCGGCTCAGAAAATTATTGAGACCACAAAATCATTGAAAATCTGTTACTTTGTGTTCATTTTAAAATCGTAAGTTAAACGTGAGCACATCCGACTCAACTTGACTTGACTTGACTTGAAATCGGCATGTCGACTTGAGTCGACTTCAAACGACTTGAGACGTTTAGAAGTTGTGATGAATTTGCGTGAACACTGTATGACACAGTGTGTCATAAAAAACTATTCCTTTTCTTTTCTTTCATAATTCACTCAAATGATGATCAGTTTACATGAACTTTTACCAGTTGTAGGTGAAGAAGTACTTATTGAAAATATTTCAACAAAATATGACACTTGATTAAATATTCTTTGCTGGTTGTGACGTAACGCTGACGTCGAAATGTGTCACAGGTACAAGCTTACTATAGTCTCAACTGGTGCTGTTAGTTGCTACCCTGCTTCGATGATTAATTTAATTTAGTTTGCTGATGAAAAATGTTTATCGTGTCAGCACGAAGCAACATGGGGACATGAAATCAGGCATCTCGCGATCCAAAAACTCAACTTTCTCGCTAGCTCCATGTGCTAGTGCACTGGCTTGCTCAAACATGTGAAAGTCCAACAATTCCCACAGACACGTATATGCGATTGCTTTGCGCATTTTTTTGTGGCTGCAACTGTAAAACTTCAAGAATTTGTTATCAATGAACCAGGTTTTTCACCACCGCAGCAGGGTAGCAACTGACAGCACCAGTTGAGACTTGCAAGCTTGTACCCGTGACACATTATGACGTTAGTGTTACATCACGACTAGCAAAGAATATTTAATTAACTGCCATATTTTGTTGAAATATTTTGAATTAATATTTCTTTAGCTACAACTGGTAAAAATTTCATGAAAATTGGTCATCATTTGAGTGAATTATGAGAGAAAAAAGGTTGTTTTTATGAAATACCGTGTACTGTAGGCTATTGATAAAGTGTTTTATTCCTTCAGTGGATGTCTTTTGTTATTGTCATTTCTTAAAGGAAGTTTGTACAGACAGCTAAAAACTGTGGGTTATGTGACTTTTTGATGCGCTACAGCTATACTGTACAGCGTCTTTGGCATCATTGTCATTTGTCCGTCTGTAACGGATGTATTGTGGCTAACCGTTAAGGCTTATAAAAAAACTTTTTAAACGAATAATTAGCTCTGTGTCTTAAACCTAGGCATGCAAAATTTCAGCAATGTAGTTCAAGGGGAACAACAACATATGGAAATTTGGCTTACGTCATTCACACTAGGCTGATTCACACATAGGTTTCTGGCTTCTACGTCATTCAACAATTAAAACTGTGCGAAGCATTGAAACTTGATAATCCGTTTATCATCATCATCGTCATCGACAACCGTGGGCTCAATGCCCGTTGGTGTCTGCCGCCGCCATTGTTACTATCGCTGCCCACCGCTGCCTATCTAGGGCAGCGTGGCTTAACTCCTGCAGGGTTTCCCCACACCACTGCTCAATGTCATCTGACCATTCTCGGTGAGGCCGTCCTCTTTTGTT
>Ga0209367_1001010_pt1 | contig 32652 bp, 23 predicted proteins | sample WorMetLIZISLAND2_FD_187412 | JGI IMG/M metagenome (GOLD analysis project Ga0209367, IMG submission 187412) | Marine gutless worms symbiont microbial communities from Max Planck institute for Marine Microbiology, Germany - Olavius geniculatus... ...
GCCAAGCAATATGCGGACAGCCATTTTGTCCATTCATCAATGGATTTTGTAGTAAAATTTGTAGCAGCAAACGTCTCCTCGTGCATTTTGAAGACAATGCTATATACGGTAAAATCGTTTTATAGTATGACATTCTTCAATTAACTGCTTGCAAAGTGGTACAAAAGTTGCGTTAAATACGATAACTACGATCGACGGTTAGCTAACTGCCCGATGTTGGCCAGTTAATTTGACGGCCATTTTGACTGTTGGTTAGTGCAACGGGAAACACGCGTTATGCAAATCTGTCAGTTAACACTAACTTGACCGGCCAGTTAAGATCCAGAAACTGGCCCTAAATGTAGCCGAACTTAACCAAATAATAACTAAATTATCTCAACCATCTGATTATCCGGAAAAGTCAACATTTATGTCCGTCTACAAAGACTGTGTTATAGGCAGACAGTGACTGTGTCGCAATGAATCTGTGAGAAGTTATAGCTCAGTAACTGGAAAATTTACAAACTTCACTTCTGAAAGCAACTTGCTCTCATCATTCGTCAACATATCGTGGTCTTGATATATATACCCCATGCTGCTGTCGTCCATCAATGCTGCTGTTGTCTGTGGCACTGACACCAGCTGTGTACCTCCCGTGTCCTGCTGCATCGCTCTGTGTGTCTCGGCTTTCAGAGCTCTACCTGAAACATGCAGCACAAACAACACGAACATGAAAGCGGTTCAAGTGCTGACACTCAGAACCGCAATGACTGGCCTGTGGCACATGGTGTGTCACAATTCTTAATGATACATTGTGATTTAAGATGGTAGTAAGTTTTAGGGTTATATCACAGCATATATAACCACAAGCGATATGCCGAGTGGCTATAAGGCGCGTGGTTAAAGTGTGACTGGCACAGTGCCACTTGCTGCTGCAGCCACCATCTTCTCAGTTAGCCAAGGCAGCCGAGCTGTCAGCTAACAGCCAGCATCTGCGCTGTATTAGAAGCGATCAAACAAGCCTTTAGGCCTATATAACGATTTATTATCACATTGGACTTAGGCCTATATTATACATAATGTTCATTGTGCTGCAATGAGGAAGAAAGACTGCACAGCAAAATTATTAACTAATTTTTGTATTGTCCGGCGATTAAATTAATGTGTTAAAAGTTAAAACTGTTAACGCTGTAAGAGGGCCGCAACAAATGTAGTGTCCAGAAAACGTGTCCCAACGCCAAGCCATGTCCTGAACTGAGACACAAACCAGATCACCGGATGAGGTCTTCCATAGAACTGATAGTGCCCAGTAGCTGCTTCTATGAGGTGGCATAAGAATTGACCCCTCAGACAGCTATCGGTGCTGATTTGAGGTCATGCCATGGAACAGAAGTAGTTCAAAAGAAAGCTGATCTCTCATCCAACCAAACGTGCTGATTTGAGATAATGCCATTGGGATCTTACAAAAATACACATTGGTGATTGCTTGCTTGCCTGGTCTGTGGTATGGCCATATGCGCTGAGTGGCTTGACTGGCTTCACTGTTTCTGCCGTGTCTTGGAGACAGTTGGGGCATTGCAGTTGCTTGTGGGGATGATGGGTCAGACTAGGATTTCCAGCAGGTACTAAACACTGCAGTTCAGAACTACAGTTTTCCTTTCGGGCTTGCAAACCACGCAGGGCTTTCCTTCGCCATGTTTGCCTTGAGAGAATGGCAGGGGTGGTGTGAGTGCACTGCTCAATTATCTGGTCAGACTGGTCTGCTGATGGGTTGGGCCGCCTGCCAGGTTTCCTGTGGGGACTGAGAAATCTTTTGCTGATTCCTGCCCCACTATGCAGAAATAGTCATGTGAGTAGAGGAAGCAGCGCTCTTTGCTATTTCTGCCATAACTTGCAGTACCCACTGGAACAATGGAATGAACGCCCTCAAGCCACAATGTCTAGAACTTATAATTCTGAAAATTGGTCTTGAAAAAAATGGTCAGAAAAATGTAAGCAAAGCAAAGTCAGCAGAACACTCCCAGGCAGTCTGAAAAATCAACAGGCTTGGGCTAGTTAAGTAAATCAGGCCCACATATAGATCTGTCATGCTGCCAATCAGTCACTGTGTTCAGTTCAGCAGCAGCATTTCATTCATGCAAAGTCTTATGCAGAAGTTATGATGGCAGCGCTAGTGCATAGCTGGTGTGTGCAAACATATCTCTGTCTTCAGCTATCAGTCAGTGGCGTGTTCTTGAGCTCTGACGGCAAAGTGTTCCACACTGATGTGACAGCAGCCGAGAAAATTTGTGGACCAAAGCTCACAGTTCTCATTCTTGATGCGGCCAAATCACCAACATCGGCAAACCGTGAATGTCGATGAGTTGCGATTGCCGTCACTGGATCATGTGACGTACACTGGAGCGAGACTCAGCTCGTGCAGTCATCTGAAGATGAGTAGACAAATGTTAAAGTCCACTCACTGACGAACAAGTAACCAGTGTGCGCAAGATATTTTTCATCACTGGCTGCAGAATGCAGATCAGAAATACCCAAATACGGCCTCTGAAAAATATAGCTAGTGAAGGGTCGGTCTAAAAGATAATGAGCCAACAGGTCAACGATAAGCTATCACCAAGCCGTTGCCTGGTCCAGACCCATAGGCTGCAACCACTGACCCCTATGATAAAAAAGCTTCTATCAGACTTCTGGCTCTGGCATAACTATCTGTTGCTGAATTTTTTTTTGTTTTTACATTAACAGCACTTCAACTTCAGTTTCTCTCATTACCTTTAAAACCAGAACTGTCAAATTAATGTGCTGACTTAACGCATTAAAGAATTAACACACATTAAAAAAATTAATGCATAGGCATAAATGTACTAATTTCTGTTTCAATATTTCATTAAACTGCGGTTATATGATGACCGAATTAACACTCAAGTGATAAAAAATTTTTTGTTGCCACTCGATGATTACTGTCACGGTTTTGCGACATAGCCACGAGCTTGTCAATCGTCATTCCAGCCACCCTCCAGCAATATCAGCAATAAATAATGATGCACTATTAATGGGTTGGTGGCATGGCATAGCGGTAATTTGTCTGATCAAATCAATGAAGTTACTCTACGCCAGGCCGGGTTAGTACTTTAATGGGTGACTGCCTGCGGGCAGGTAAACCATCTCTCTATGTTACCAGCAGCATATGTCAACTCAACCTTCCATTCCTCCGGGGTAGGTAAATCGAGTACCAGCCTACCTGGTTGGGGTTAAAACAGGGCACAGGCACCCATGTCGGGCGGCAGGTAACACTGTGTGATCCCATATGGCAGGTGATGCTCCGCACCTCTGAGATGGGTTTCCCATAAAGAGCTACATCACCACCTTAAACCTTTTTTAACCTATATTAATGCCTTATTGTATGCATTAAAAATGAAGGCAATGCATTAATGCATTAAAAATAGTGCTCTGACAGCTCTAACATTTTCTGTTCTATTTAGTTTATGTGCTAGATTAAACCAATAAATTCTGTCAGTTACCAAGTGCAAATCCTCATGGTATCTTACCATATCAACATGGATTTACCACTTTAATGTGTTACAGGTTTCAATCAAATTACCCACTAAGATTTACACTTCTAATATCAAAATATATGATATTTTACATATGTTACACTAATAGCTAACTTCAAAAAATGAATTTTGCACAACTTTTACAACTTATTACGACAACTTAGAATTTGTAAACAAACCTATCAAAACACAACAGGGTACTTTAGTGATGCACCATTATCAATTTTACAGCATATAATTTTATAATTCTTGGGTTCAGTTAAGTGATTTAATAGAAACATTTAAAATTATTAATGATTGTTATAATTTGAAATCAGATTTATTTTTTACATATGATGAAAGTCAAAGAAGAGGTCATTCTAAGAAACTATATAAAAGACGCAGTAGATTGGATTTGAGAAAGTATGTATTTAGCAACAGAGTAATTGATCACTGGAATGCAGTGTCTGATGCGTGTGTAACCAGTAATGCAATAAATCAATTTAAAAATTGTTTGAAATGGGATTTGCAACCGGAAACACACAGTTAATCTTAGTTATTAGGATAGTAAGCGTTATATGGCTTTTGCCTGTGCTTACTTAGGCCACCATGCAGTAGTTCTGGTGGCTTCGGTGAATTCGGTAAAAAAATGTTTACACGGGTTCTTAATTTTTGTACTTAACTTGCATTGCTTTGTGTAATTTATTGGTTTGCCAGTCTAATGTACTATGTTTTAATTATATTGTTTTATTCTGCTTTCATGCGAAATAAACTTATAAATTTTACGCGGTGTTTTTCGAAACTTCGCCCAGCTCTCCGTAATCGGTATGCCTAAAAACCGCAGGACACATAGATGATAACCGCATACGATTTTAGACGTGAAATCAAGACTTAACTTTTCAGTAGTTCAGTAAATTTAAATAAACGCCGCTGGACAATGCAAAAATGACAAAATCAGCACGCCACCAGATGCCTAAAACTATTGAAAATACTGATTAAAAAAGGACATTTAATAGTCAAATAAAAGCAAAACATATCGCAGCACGTACGCACGTACACAGGTAAAAACGTCAACAACCAGGGTTCATATGATGGTCCAACTAAACACCAAACACCAATGACCAATGTGCGTGTGTCATAATATTCCAACACTGACAACAACAGGCACAAATGCTATACGCCGACGCTCAAGACGCAGGCCACATACCTGGATGCCAAGAGTGCGTACGCCGTACGTCAGACGTGCGCCAGGACGCTTAAATTTACAGTGTACATCACTCATGTTGTCAGTGTTTGCATATTCATTCACGCTACTCCCGTTCTCATTAAATTCTATACTGGCTAACCTAGCTCACAAGTTACAATCAATACCCTGTACATTTACCGGTGTCCTATGTCCTGCGGTATCCTGCGGTTTTTTGCACATTTAGAAATATTAGTGTCGCCACATAACCGCTATAATGTGGCTATATAATGCTCTAAACTTAAAGAAAACCTATAGTTTTAGTGTTTTCAGCACTTTTTGGTGGTTATTTAGTGTCCTGCGGTGTCCTGCGGTTTTCAGTTATACCCTCCGTAATAAAAAGTAAACATTGCGCGTGGTCACGTGATTTGTCGATAAGTTTCGATTAGTTTTTAGACTGATGAAACCTGTGGATAAAACTGCTGAATTAAGATCAGACGAAGGGATCAAAATTTACCGTAAGCTTTGAAATGCATGAAACTAAGGCTTACCGGCTTCTATTGCAACCAAAAGTTTTCTACCAGAAACACTTCGTAAAAGTAGTCATCCAGCATCAAAGTAAATTGGTAAAACGCGGAATCACTTTTTGTTTGCATTTGCCAGGTGACAGCAACAGTTTGAAATTGCATGTTTTGGCCTGAGGTTTGAGCTGCAAGTCTTTTATTTTCCTGGTGTTGGGAACTGGCACTACCTTGAAGGTGTACTTTGCGGAATGCGGAATTTCGAAAAGGTGTATTCTGCGGAATTTCACCTGCGGAAAATCTTTGCGGAATTAAAATTGCGGAAAATGTTCTTGTATTTGAGTTATGTAAATTGAATAAGTGTACAATTCTACAGAGCGCTTGACCACCATGCTCACAATTCTTGTTGTCTCAGGAGTGTCAGGAGATAGTAGGCTAATTTTTATAATTGTTTTGGTAGGCCTACATTACCTTGATCGCAGTGTCTATGATCACAAATTCGTGATCGCGACCGCCGATTGCCTATGATCACGCCAGCCAATAGCAAGAGCCAATACAGTGGTTAGCTATTTTTACAACATCGATGAGCATGGGCTGAGGTTTGAGTCGTTGCGATGAATGGCTCTAATATAGTGTCTCTGTCTGCTCAGGTATATAGGCCTAAATATCTGCGAACTATTCACGGCAGTGCCAATGTGGTCTTTGATTAGATTAGAAAGGTGGCGTTAGAAAGGTGGCGCTAGTGATTAGGGTTAGTTATTGCAGCTTATTCAGTTTTGTTAGCTATTAAATTTTTAGCGTGCAAATTTAAGGATATTTCGTATAATTATGTAGCCGTAGATGCACACCCAAATTAAGGTTGCAACATTGGTTATGAATTCAAACCTAGTGCTGCCAGGCTTGACTGGCCGACTGGTATGAAGGTGTGATACCTTGGCATTGTACCTTGCTAAGGTTGATCTCATCAGTTGCTAGCTGCCGTGATCACGGCTGCCGTAAGAGGCTGCCTAAGGCAGGCAGTATGCCGTGACGGCATACTGCCTGCCGTAGGCAGCCTCTTACGACAGCCATGATCATAGGCAATTGGCGGTCGCGATAACGAATTCGTGATCATAGCACCGGTCTACCTTGATTTAGTATCAGGCTAATAAGTGACCTGCATTATATCAACTAGCATTTTGGCGTGCCAAACGTGCAACACAAATACTGTACGTTTGTCGTTGCGATGAATGGCTCTAATGTAGTGTCTCTGTCTGCTCAGGTATATAGGCCTAAATATCTGCGAACTATTCACGGCAGTGCCAATATGGTCTTTGATCTTGCGATACAATGTAAGACTTTCTTAATTAGGCCTACCTGAGCAGACGTCTCGGTTGTCGCCGCGGTGGCAACCGTTTTGTGAGTAGGCCTATTTGAGCTTAATTCTTTAGCTGTCTTTGACCATGCTGTAACAGTAGCCGTCAGGTGAAATATCGCAGTAGGCTTTCTTAATGACCTAGGCTACTTTGCCCGAGTTGACCTTGCATTCGTGTGTGATGTGCCGGCTTATGCTTGTGAGTTAAAGGACTTAAGGCATTTCAAAAGTTAAGTTGATGACGTCAGTATGTGGTTACTTTGCCGACTGCGTGACCACGCTGTTTGTGATGTGCTGATGTCGATTCGAGACTCAAAAATGTAAGCCTAAGCCTACGCGAAATTGATTATTTGATTTTATTTGAATTTTGCGGAATGCGAAATGCGGAAAAAAAACTAAGGTGTAATTTGCGGAACATTCCGCAGGTGAAATTCCGCAAAATACAAATTTACGCATTCCGCAATCCGGATTCCGCAAAGTACACCTTCTCGTCACTACCTGTCCTTGGGCGGCATGAGTGTGTACCTGCCAAATGACATCATAGTCTGTCAAACGGATGCAGGCTGCACGTGTGTAGCAGACAACAGGCAGACAGACAGTGATATAGAGAGATGTGTAGTTGTCAGTGAAATCGATTATGGCACATTGATACTGATTCTGCCTAAAATGTGACCATCAGGTGAAATTTTCGGGCTCAAAATGCAGAAAAAAATTCTCGTGGTTGGCGTTTAGTTCAGGATCCCACTAGGGAAGCTTACAACATTCCCCAGACTCACTGGAGGCCCACAGTGTCCCACAAAGGTGGAAATTAACCTTCACCCTCCTTGGTTATCTGATGCTTATATTATGTTTTGTTATGTTACTTGTGTTGCTAGATGGCATCTGGACTGAGTATAGAGCAGCGCATGAAGATTGAAGCCAACCGACAGCGAGCATTAGCATTAAGAGCCGCCCGACAACAGCAGCAGCAACAGACAGCGGCAGCAGCGAATTGTGGCGGGAAAAGCTTGTCACTAGTCACTAACAACAACGACGTTCAACCTGCTTTGAGCTCGAACCCAGCCAGACCTACCACATATGCATGTCCATCATCTTCTACTACTACCGGCTGTACACTCCTAAGACAGTTCTCAGGTACTAGTTGTTCGAAAACGAATTCAGCAGCGTATCCAAACAAACAGACAAATTCCGCATCATTTCAGTCGAGAACACAGCCAACAACTCTGGCAGATACGTCGAATCGTGTCGTCGATGGTCGTGGCGCAGTGGCTCAGTCGGTCATTCCGGTGAAATGCTGTCTCGTCTCTAAACAGAAGTTTGCGGCTGATGTTCGCTACTCTGCTTCACTTGTTGAGATATTCAAGTCGATACCATCAAAGCAATATGGTGATGAATCGGACCATACTTGTTCTGTAGTTTTATTGTTTTTAAGCATTATAGACTATTATTTTTGTGACTTTGGATGAATCAGACCATGCTTGTTCTTGTATTCTGGTGCTGTACGCATGCCATTATGTTTTGTCAGTGATGTTTTCATGTGTTTGTTAGTTATCATACTAAGAACATCTTAACATAGCTCACCAGGCTACATGCTGGATGTGTTATTATAAAAGCTGTTAAAGCTGCATGTGTCTTGTGGTATTTGAAGCCATTTTTTGGTCATGTCATCAACTGATATGTAAGCAACTAGCATATGGTGAATTATGTGTTGTGATCTTTACTTTCAACCTCTGATGGAGCGAAAAATACTCAGCAGAATTTTCTCATTTTCTGTCTTATTTTAGTTTTATTGAGCATCAGTATGTTTCAAAAATTTTGCTTGACTTAGTATATTTTTACCACATTTATGATGCTGTTGCACATGTATAATTAATCATTAATTAATTGATTGTATTATTTCTGTTGCAGATCCAATCTCCAAAATCTGGTCATTTGATCTGAAAGACTACTATATGTTAGGTTGGTATTTTGGATTTGATTGTATTTTTTATCTTGATAGTATTTTGGAGCTGTCTGTAGTATCAGTAAGACAATTTCTGTGTGCAGCAAGCAGAATAGACGTGTGTACTGTGGGTAGTGATTTGCAGCATTGCTCGTTTTAGGAATCAGGTATTTGGACCCGGTTTCAACTAAGTATCGTACGCAAGAAAAACGACGCTTCATTGACATGTATTCTACCCAGTTACCAAATTTATTTTACAGTGTTCGATTTTCCATGATAAAATGTTCTTAATGTGTTTATTATATTGGATATTTATAGGTCTGTCAACGAAAATAGCTGAAGTTGAAGGTCCCTTGTAGCAGAAAACTTTACCGCAAAGATAGAAGAAGTGCAATTTTCATCGGTTTTGTCAACATTCAGTGCAAAAATGGGTATCAATTACCTGGATTTGGAACCAGGGGCCAAATTTTCGAAACTTCTTAGGAAGATCTTTGGAAGACTTCTTTTCCAAAGAAAGTATGCGGATTTTCGAAACTTCTTTGGAAAATGTCTTTGGAAGAATTTGAGAAGATTTTCCAGAGAAGATTTTGAGAAAGGGTGCGCAATTTTCGTAACTTTTTTGGAAACTTTGAATTTAGGCAAATATTATAGGAAAGCACTAAACTTGTCCTACACGGAGAAAGCTGTGTAATAAAACGAAATTTGCGAAAAAGTACACAATGTTGACACTTAGCTTAGACGTCATATGTGACGTCATAGGTTGTTTGTGTAACGCTGCTGTAAAATCAACAATGAGGAAGTAAAGGAAATTGACGTTTGGTCAACTTAAAAAAATGAAGAGGTGTGTAATGCGTTTCCCGTGGACATCCTAAGATAAGAAGTTTTCCTAAGAAGTTTTCCTAAGAAATTTTGATTACGTCACATGGTCTTTATAAGTGCATCTGATTGGTTGAACTAGTTTAGGAAGATAAGAAAAGAAGAAGTTCTTTAGAAACGCAAAGAATGCCGTCAGAAGTTCGGATAAGAGAACTTCTTTGGAATTCCTAAATCATCTGACATAGGAAAATGGAAAATGTTTTAGGAAAGTTTCAAAAAATTTAACCCCAGGTAATAAATTTTGGAACTGGGTCTTGGTACCCAGTTTCTGGTATAAATTACTAACTGTGGGTATGCAAAAACAAAAGGTTTGTTTATTTTTGCATCTTCTGCTTCGATTTGATTTTGATTTGTTCATTAACATACTAGAGAAAGTTTAAATGCCAGTGTTTAATAAAGCATATCGTTTTACTTAGCTCAGTATCGGTGTGTTATAGTTCGGAGTGTAGAAATCGGACTGATTTGTTTGCAATTTTCGGTGGCAGTGCACATTTGATTAGTGAATCGCTATGTCATGGCTACAAATAGATCAAGACAACCGAAATGGGAACTGCTGTAGGCTGCAGCGTGTCTTCCATGGGACAGCATGGCTTTTTTGTACTTGATGTCTGCATATGATATGTGTAGAACGCGAGGTGAAACGGCTGGGTAGGGGCGTGTCGTTTGAGCCGTTGCCAGCGAGCATACTTCGTGTGTTTGAGAAGCGGATCAAAGGCAGCGCTGGTCCTCATGACAGTGTGCAGAACATTGAACCAGACCTGTCTCGAGTCGATCAGAAGCTTCTCACTTCATTGCTGACGTTCCAGAGAGAAGGCGTCAAGTAATGTTTGACACTCAAAGTCACTTTCTGTCATTGTTGTTGCTGCATCTCTTATTGTTCTTCTCTTCATTTTCTAGTTTTTTGGGGTTGTCTTGTGTAGCGTGTATTTTTTATAAGTAACTTTTGTTTGCAAGTAATTGGCTATCAGTCATCATGTTTTTTAAACTTCGTTTTGACTTTTTTTTTGCTATTTATTTAATGTCTTCAGGTTACATTTATTTTTTGTTTTGCTTCTGCTGAAATAATATTTAATATTTGAATGTGAAGACACAGAATGGTGTGAGATTATTTTTGTCTATTTTTGCTCTTGTTGTCGATGGTGCTTTCTAGTGAAATGTCACTTTTTCTTCACTTTTTGTGTGAATATTTTCATTTTTAATGTGTCTTTGATGTCTTTTTTGTTTGCTTGTTTTTTCCTCATTTTTAAATGCTTCTTTGAAGTCACTTTTTTATTTGTCTCATTTCACTTAGTTGTTTTCACGGGTCTTTCGTAGTTGTTTGCTACATACTATTTTAATCTCTCACATTATTCCTCAGTAATTCAATGTAGTTGTTTTCTGATATTATTGCACAGTTTTGTGTCACATCTTTTCAGTTTTTTTTATTATGTTGCTGTCTGTTCGATGTTCGGCATAGTTTTGCAATACGTCAGAAGGGTCGAGTGCTGATAGCAGATGACATGGGTCTTGGTAAGACCCTGCAGGCGCTGTGCATTGCCAGCTATTACAGAGCCGAGTGGCCACTGCTTATCGTTGCTCCGTCATCTGTTCGTTTTGCCTGGAGAGAGGTATGGCTGCCTGGTGCCTACAGTAGAGCGATGCACAGAGCGTCAGAACTGATCTGAACTGAACTGTTGACTTATTTGTGTGGACTGTACAAAGCGAACGAACTGGCAGTCTGTTAATTTTATTTCAGTTTATGTTACAAAACGCACTGAGTGAGTTCAGTTTGTTTCTGTTGCTTTTTACATGTCTCAGCAGTTACCCAAAACACAAAGATATGCTTTGTGAACTGAACCACCAAGAATAAGAGAACTAGGACAAAAATTGAAACATTACAGTTTGAATCTGTCTCGGGTCATTTTACAGGTTGCCCACAGGCTACTAAAATATTTTTTGTGGATTCGTGTATGCTTCTGTTGGTAATTTCTGTTGGTAACTTTTGCATATGTGTTTTTTTTTGTTTGATTGCAGTGATTTTTGATACTATTTTTTACAATTTTTTTTATTTCTGATACTTAGAATTAATGCAAGGCAAGTAGCAGATTTTACTTCACAGTTTTTATCTTGCTGAGTTCTTAGTTTTTTTTGTATTTGATGGTGAACTGCTCTGTTTTGTCATAGTTCTTCATCAGATGTAAATGCTAAGTGTAATAAGTTATTTTGTCTCTTTAATACCTCTTTTGTGTTTTTGTGTGTGCATTTGTTTTATAGTTTGTTTGTGTGTTTATATTTTATTATAGTTAGTTAAATTAGATCATTATTATCTGCTGCAGTTACACATGATAGTGTGCTGTAATCTAATCATGTCAGTGATTTAATACTGAAGTGTTTTCAGTTTCAATCTGTCTTGGGTCATTTTACAAGTTGCCCACAGGCTGCTAAAATATTTTTTTGTGGATGGGTGTATGCTTCTGTTGGTAATTTGCTAGCAGAAAGTCTTTGCTGATCCAGTACAAATAACCTCGGAATTTATGACATTACTGTTGAATGCTCGGAAGCTGTTTAGCCGGGAATTGAAATTCTCATATCGAGAAATTAATTCTCGGAAGTCAACATCCCTGTTGTTGCTGTTGATAGGCAGTCCTGCAGGGGTTGTGCAGTACAGTTGGTTCTGCAGACATTAACATGGTGTCAACAAGTCGTGATGACACCAGTTTGTCTATCCCACGAAGGGTAGAAGACGAGTCGACCTGGGTTTCTGGTTACTACACCATGTCACCATGGATGTACGAGGGTTGATCAGTAAGTAATGAGGATCAATGTATTAGACTTGATTTTTTTTCACAATCTATATATCAGCATAAAGTACATTTTCTATGAACAGATATGGGTTTGTTGCGAATGTGACGTTGTTGTAATTTACGACGTCATAAACCGTTAAATAGAAATGATTTGCAGCATCAGTGCAAACAACATTGAATGATGCAAAGATAAAAATTCAGATGTCAAAACTGAAGATAGTTACGGGGGGTTTGGTCATTACTGTGTGCAGGGTGATCTTATTGTATGAAGCCAGAGTCGCCAACAGTTTGTTTGGCAATCACAGGCTTGTTGTCTGGACTGCAGTACTGGATTTATGGCAGGGCAAGTGGGGCTCACTTTTGGGCCCCCGTACATTGAGTGTCTTCGCGTAACAAATTAAGAATGTTGCTAATCTTTTCATCAACACAATGGATACCATAAACTGTTAACTTTACGATAAAATTATACTGGTAACATTAAATTTCGACGTGACGTCATTAATAGCTCAAGCGCTTTTATTTACAGCCAGCGCAGATTTAGGTTATCGTATGTTCGTAGTTGCAAATGAGAAATTCACAAACGTGTTTGTTAGTGCTTTCAGAAAATCAGATGCTTCACGGCACTACGTTGCTAAATTCGGCTGCAGACTGGAGAATTGTCGTGCCACAACAAGCCTAATTCCACGCTGTTCGTGTTAGCACTCCAAATCGTTTCTGTTTAACTTGCAGCGACATCATAAATTACAATGACGTCACATCCGCAACAAACTTATACGTGTTAAAAATAATATACTTTTTACTGATATATAGATTGTAAAAAAATTTCAAGTCTAATACATTGATTCTCGATGCCTATTGATCAACCCTCGTATTGCTGAATGTTGACAGGCAATCCTGCAGTGGTTACCTAGTACAGTTGACCCAGCGGAGATCAACATGGTGTCAACAAGTCGTGATAACTGCAAGACCGGGTCAATTGTCATCATCAGTTATGACATGATGACTCGATGTCACGATCAGCTCACTGCCGCTGACTTCCGTGTTGTCATTGCAGTGAGTACCTGTGTATTATTTCTCGATTCTGTTTCATTAAACACATTTTGTGGGACATTGGATCATGACGTTTGCTTTTAAAATTTTACACTTTTGTTCTCAAATATGCAACACCTCATCAAAAATACGTATTTTGTTTGATGTGTACTTTTAAGCAGAGTTAAGATGGACCAAAATCCATTTTTATCCATAGATTCTATACTCCACTAGCAGAGCTTACAATGTTGTTATTGTTGTCTTCTGGCACTCAGTCGTGAGATAATATGCGATCGGCTTTGGAGAGGCCAGCATCCCTCAGATAGTTTAGTGCCATTGCAGTTTCTTCAAAAAAAGTGATGGGATCATTGTCATCAAAGTGGTTGGTGCATGCATCTTGTAATGTTGGACTCTCATTTATGTGCCAATATCTCGGTGCTTTCCCATACCCTTCATTCGATGGGAGATATTTTCTCCGTTCTCTTTTTTTCGAATGCCTTCAGCATTTTATTTTTGGGTCTTTGCAACCTTGATGACTTCATTTAATTTGTATATCTATAACACTTTCTCAGAATAGTTTATGGTGGTGGGTATAGATGTGAGATTCCAGTTGTATTGATTACGACTATAGCTGACATCTGCTGGAAAACAGTCAGTTTGCAAATAGAACCAGTTAAGCTCAAATGCATCGCTAAAACTACTAATTAACCCACAAATGCATAGCATCGCAAAAAAAGGACACATACATTGATGCTGCATTATAAAATAAGTCATGCAGTAGTGGATTAATAGTTGAATGTTTGATTTATCAGCTGACTTTCATTGGCCATAATTTGGTACCGGCTTCACCACTGGGACGTAAACAGGCACACTGCGCAATACACTGGCCCCGTATCCGTGGTCTCGCAGTGTAAAAACTGGTGTCTGGCTGAGGGCCTTAGGAAACGGAAATCAGCGCCGCTCTGTGGGCCCTAAGGCTCGGGAAGGACTTTACATTTTTTTTTGATTGGCCATATTCTGCTAGTGACTGTTGATCGCTCAGAAAACCTGTATTTTATAGTTATTACTCAAAGCTCACAGTGATGTGTGGTTAGGATGAGTCGCATTTTCTCAAGAACAGCAAGTCCGTGCGGGCGAAAAAAGGCTTACTGTTGCTTAAGGTTGGTTGGTTTGTTGTCTTTCGTGTTGTTAATCAGTCAGTCGAAAACAACTTCAACATAAAAATGATCAAAGTGTAATTAGTTTATAAAAATGAGTGATATTTTTTTAGTTCATGAGTTGTTCAGGAAAAAAATGTTTATTGTTAACTTTGGATTTTATGATGGCAGTAACACTGATGTTTCATAGTAGCATGTTGGTTGCATGTAATATTTTACAGTGTGCATATTTGTGCATGGAATTGCATTGTGGGTGAAACTGCGCTGTGGCTCTGTCACTGCCAGGTTGATTCCAGTTGCCCATCTTTTCATGTGTTAAAGGTTAACATTTTGTGTATAGCTTTTATTGAAAACCAACTGCACAGCTATGGAGCATTACCTGCCATTTGGATCACAGCTCACACAGGTGAACGCACCCCAACTAAACCCCAGCTAGACACTCCAGTACTTGATGTAATTATCCTCGAGGGATGGACGACTTTGATGTTCTTAGTGGTTGATGGTTTACCCGTCAATAGGTAGCAACCACTTGATACCAACTGGACTTGGTCTCCGTCATTGCAAGTTTTCCGCAGCAGACTGAAAACCGAACTTTTTGCCCGGTCTTACAGTCATGACTAACAACGTCTCATTGCGCTGACTACTATTACATGATTTCACTGTTTAGGCTTATTGTTACGTGTCCTTGTAGTCTTAGGACTTAACGCCATGCTAAAGTTAATTCGTCCTTCATCATCATCATCTTCAACCCACAATTTTTTGGTTGTCTGTCTGACACTGTGCTGTTACATTGTATTGTAGAAAGCCCTACGGGTGGTACTCTTGACTGGTACACCCGCAATGTCACGCCCAGCCGAGCTGCATACTCAACTACTTGCTGTCGATCCCATTACGTTCCGGTCTTTTCATGACTACGGTCTGCGCTACTGCAACGCCAAGCAGGTCTCTAACCTCAGCTTCTTCCAAGCGCAAAAATCTTGCAGATATCTCTTACACAGGCCGAGTTATAGTGAATTTTGTCCCAAAATTCGTTGCTGTGGCAACAGGGGGTCGCCAGGAGAGAAATTTTAATGACAACATCAGATAGCCCGGCCCCGAAAATATGGGGGTAGGTGCAAACAGTGTGCAATTATTTTTTATGGGGGCCGAGTTATAGCCAATTTTGTCCCAAAAATTGTTGCCATGGCAACGGGGGTTGGCAGGGGAAAATTTCTGTGACACCATCGTATAGCATGGGCCCGAAAATATGGGGGTAGGTGCAAACAGCGTGCAATTTTCTTTTAAGGGGGCCGAGATATCGAGGCCAACTCAGCTTTTCCATTCATTATTCCTCTCTTTCCACTTTCATAACTGGTCTGTGGTTTTTATGCTGCTGTTTAGTTATGGTGTGTATTGACTAGAGCTGTCAAATCAGTGCATCAGTTTACATGTTAAGAAATTTATTCCAGTTAAAAATCAATAGATTGTTAAAATTTTTATGCTGTTGACGTTTTCGGTTGTCAAGCATTACCAGAAGTATTACAAGTGCATTGGAAAGCAGCAGATCTATTTGTCAAAAAATTGTCATGTCACCCATGCTATTTATACTGTGTATTTAAGGTTTTATGCATAGCTTTTTTCAATGTTTTATTGCTGATAAGTTGTATTGTCTGTTTATTATCAAATAGTCTGGAGCTGGTACTTCAAATATTGAATAGCTTCAGCATCATAATTTAGTTATTACATTATTGTTGATATATTTATGCATTATTATTTATTATTGTCATTAAATGGATGTATTATTTGTTGCAGATGGCATGGGGTTGGGACTACAGTGGCTCATCAAATCTGGAAGAACTTCAGTATCTGTTGGAAGAGTGCATCATGATACGGTTCGTCTCATCTGATGAGCGTTCTAAACTGACTTGCTATTCGTGTTATTAAGAGAGTGCTACTTTTTTAAATCCAACTTACACATGTCACTTGTATGATATCATAGCAGTGATGTGACCAAGATTTTTTGTCAAGACAAAAACTTTGCTATCATAGTTCTGCACTATCACAGTGTTGGATTCAATTTTTATTGTTTAATTAACATAAATTAGCATTTATTAGTCAGTTAATTAAGTGGCTTAGTGGTATATCAGGAGCATGTCGGACTAGTGATTATGAGGTTACTGGTTCAATTACCAGCCAGTGCACTGCCAGGTAACAATCTTGGGCAAGTTACTCACACATGTGTCTCTGTCACCAAGCAAAGTAATTTGATAATTGGTTTGATCACCTGGAACGTAATGGCTGCATATGGGAAAGGTCTGGCCTATTGTCCATATATCTGAGCTGCTGCTCACTGCCGGCTCAGAGCCTTGAAACAGAGACAAGAACTGCCCTACAGACACAGAGCTGTGAGAGAGCACCAGATGTTGACTACGGGAGTTTTATCTTTATTATTTTATCTTGATGATTACGTGCTGTCACAGTTGCCATCCTAGTTTTGCACTGTCAGTCCAAACTTTATTAATTAATTAACACTAATTAGCATTTATGAATTCATTAATGAGCAATCACTGTGTCTCTGTGATTATGAAAAAAGACGTGCTGTCGCAGTTGCCGTCCAAGTTTTGCACTGTCCTGGTGTTAGACGCAAACTCTTCGTTAACATTAATTAACATCAATTAGCATTAGTATACTATCATTCTGTCTGTTTGTCACAGTCGGCTGAAGAGAGATGTGCTTTCACAGTTGCCATCCAAGTGTCGCACAGTTGTAGCGTTGGATCCAAGCTTTGTCTCCGTTGACCGTGTGATGGCCGCATCTCACACACTTGTCAACAGAATGAAGGTATTGTGGGCTTGATTCACGGACGTTGTCATAAGATTTATCTCAAGATAGGCCTTAACACCATTGCAAGACAGTGCTCTAAGATCGCCTTATGACATGCCTCAAGTTAATTCGCAGAATTTGACTTAAATGATAACAAGATTTGTCACAAAATTGCAAGATTTTGTCTTAAGACTTGTTTTTCAGATATGCTGCAACTGTTCTATGAATTAGATCGTTGTCTTAAGATGATTTTAAGTGTGAAATTGTCTTTAAATTATCTTTTAAAAAAATGTTTCAGGACGATAATGGCAATGACAACTAGCACCAGTGTAATTTTGTAAAAGGCAGATGGCAGCAGCTATTTGCTCTTGCATGTTTTGGCTCGGGTTCGACACCCAAATCTACCTTTTCCCTGCGAATTGGGGACCCCAGTCTAGAACAGTGGACCCTATAAGTGTATGTGCCAAATGACATCTAAATGCATAGAACGGTTTCGGCAGGATGTGCGAGTGTGACAGACGGACAGACTACACTAGTGAGAAATGTGCAGGAATATGCAGTATCATGTATTCTACAGTGATTTTGCTATTTATTAAAGGGATGACTTAGTGGCTTGACGGTAGGGCATCGGACTTAAGGTCAAGAGTTTGTGGGTCTGGTTCCTGGTTGGGTTGTTAAGTGGTTACTGCTTAGACTGGTTAACCATCTCAGTATACAACCAGCCACTACGGCCAGCTCAACCTTCCATTAGTCCAGCATACATGAATCGAGTACTGGCTTGGCTGGCTGGGGTTAAGGCGTCTATCTGTGTCCCATGTGACTGGTGATACTTCAAGGTGATACTAAAATGGATTCCACTGAAGAACTATACACTTTTCATGGCTTGTGCGGTAGCAACAAGCTGTTGTATAAGCGATGTGCCAAGTCAATGGGAAGGCCGAAATTTCGACCCCCCACAGCTCCCACATTTTTCAACCGATCTTAATGAAACTCAAAACCAAGAAAGACATCTAAAATTGGACCCCACATGCAAAATTTGGTTGATGTGGGACGACGTGAAGGGGATCTGCGTAGGGAGGGCATTTTCTGTTACTTTTTGTGCTCTATCCTTTTTTGTATTCTTGCTCACGCCTACAAGTCACACCAGAAGACCGATCACAACCGTTTATGGCTCAAAACGCGTGTTTCCGTGTAAAGTAAGGCCTTCAAGGTGATACTAAAATGGATTCCACTGAAGAACTATACACTTTTTAACTTAAATAGCCAGTTGCTGATAAATAGTCGGAATGTGATGTATGCAGGGCCAGCAGAGGAAGTCGGCATTACTGGAGTATTTTCATGCTACTGGCAAAGCAAAGATAATGGCCGTCGTGTACGTTGCTTGCTTGCCACAGTTGTGCTTTCACTATGAACTGAGGCCAACTCAGCCTGGCCATTCCTACCTGCGTGGACAAAATGAATGCTTATGATGGTTATGGTCAGTGCTAGGAAAGAAATGGTGAGGAATGCTAAGACATAACAAGGTGACTCGAGATAACTTTAAATCAGCCGCTGGTGCATTCTGATGACAGTGAGTGAAAGTGACCAATGTCATGCAAAGTGTCGGAGAAATGGTTCATATCAAACAGTACTTTACAGCACCTGAGGTTTTCAGATTGAATTAACATCCTTCTAATCCTGATTTTTTGTTGAGTTTAAATGCATCTAAAACATTTAATATGTGATCTTGAAATTTATTTCTGTGAAACAGAATTTACATGTTGAGACCTCATTCCTCTGTAGACTCTTGGACAGTTGCCATCTTGCCCCTTCCCTAATTTAGCCTAAAGGATAGCACATTCGGAAATTTCCGTGGGTCCTGTGGAAATCCCAACAGAATGGGAACTACGGCATTAAATGGATGAGAATAGGAATGGAATTTAGAATAGAGTCAACAGGAATAGGAGGGTAGGGAATATGAATTTAAAAAAAAAAGAAATTTTCTCAACATGTGATTTTCATCAAGTGTACAGTACAGTAATTCACCAGATATTATGGTTTACAGGTTTTCTTAATACTTGTTTAGTATTTAGTATTATTTATACACTAATTTGATTAAAAGTATGCTCGTCTATAATAATTGCATTTTTTAGTTCCCCCAAAAATGATAGTTTTCAGAAGGACTTATGTTTTACCACAGATTTTTAAAAATTTATTTTTTATTTCAATGCGCGATCTCCGAGATGCGTCAGCCGATCGACGTGAAATTTTTGCATGGTGATCAGCACTAGGCCAAATTTTATAATGCTGGTCCAAAATTTTAGGGGGTCCTTTCCAAAAAAAATTTCGGGGGCCAAAAACATGCAAAATTTGGCCCAACTTTGGGTGACTTCCAACTCTGGAGGCGAATATCTCCGGAACGGATGAAGATATTTGGAATCGAACAAGAACATCATTTTTTACGGCAATTCCTCCTGCGTTTGGTGAACTTGGTCCACTAATCACAGACATTAAGTGGTGAAATCGTACACACCCAAATTGACTTTTTTGGAATACCCTAAAGGGTGCTGCACCCCAAAATTTTTACACGCACTAGAAAATGACCAAGTCTTACTAGTACACCCCCACCAGGGATGGGGTCCCCCTTACAATTTTTTTCAAAGGGGGATCAAAAATTGACTTAAAATTTAGCATATCCACGCCTATAACTTTGGCGGTAGTGGAAGTATGACCACGATACTTTGCCATGTGAGGTTGCCTCTAGGTTGGGGTGTTAACGCAGGTACAACCTTTTGGGGGGACACCGCCAACTTTTATCGCAAATATCTCTGGAATGCATAGAAACGTCAGCAAGTGGTGAAAGGCATTATCAATGGCGATTCCTCCCCTATTGAACAAAAAAAAATTTGGCGAACGTTGGTCCACTGACAAAAAAGTTATAGGCACGCATGTTGACCTACTCTAAGTCAAACATTGGGCGTTCTGCGTATGCTAATGCATTTGAGTTCGAGCCACATGACTTTGCTACCGGGGGAATTTCACCCCCTGAAATTCCCCTCCAGTCGGACTTACGGTGCTGGGTGGACTCACGTTGGGCTTTGCTTCAAATTTCTAGTTTTTACATATATTGTGATCACATTTTACCTGCTATCACTGTGCACTCTGTATTTTGTTGGTTTCCAGAATGAGAATGGCGAGTAAATGGGAATTGGAGTGGGAATGCTGGTATGGGAATGAGAGCGAATGTGAACTTGGAACTCAGTCCTGCTTACCTCTAAATTCTAGCCGTATTGTTGTCATTGTAGTGAGTATGTTCTGGATTTGCTGGAAGCTGAAAGGAAGTTTCTGCTGTTTGCCCATCACCAGGAAATGCTCGATGCTGTCGAAGATGCCGTCCACGACAAGGTTTCCATCTTTTTACGCGCGAAAGCAGCTACTGCTTTCAGCGCATCTTAGCCATCGCAATTCTGTCTGTCCGTCTGTCACACGGGTGGATCATTCAAAAACGGTGCAAGCTAGGATTACCAAATCTTCACCGTCGGCTGCCAGGAAGACTCTAGTTTCAGGAACCGTAAAGATTCTCCATAAATTCGAAGGGGGTCACCCCGAACGAGGGCACTAAATGAGAGGGGGTGGACAAAATTTGCGATTTTTGGCCAATAAGTCGCTGTATCTCAGTAATGGTGCGAGATAGGGCCTAGGTTACTATTAATCACTAATAGGAAGTCGTACACTGGCTCTTGATTGGCGCCGAATTCAATGACCTTGAACGCCAAAATAGGGGGTTTTATGGTTTTTTGGCGATTTTGGGCTGCAACACAAGTCTAAATCATTCACAGAGTAGCGCTACGCTACTATCATTATGCGATCCAGATAGAGAATTTGGTATTTGTATATTAACTTAGCATGAACACCCCAATTTTCAGCTAAACTACTGAACCGGAACTGCTATAGGCTTTCGCGCGTCTCATGAGCATTAGCCAGGTCAACTGCGTCGTCCATATTGAGGTCGCTGGATTTCAGATCCTGCTGAATGGTTTTCATCCATGTAATACGAGGACGTCCAGTTTCCTGCGGGGGAAGCTGTTAAGGTCTGATTAGCATCTGTTTCATCAGGCATTCGTGCAATGTGTCCAAACAGGGACAGGCGCCTTGACTGGACTATGGCTGAGAGATGGGGTTGCTTGTTTAACCTTCTGACTTCGTCGTTGCGCACATGCTGTTGCCAATTGATTCCTAGCAGCATTCTCAGACACCACTGATCAAGTGCATCGATCTTGCGCACATCATTCTTAGTAACTGCCCAACACTCAGAACCATAGAGGAAAATAGGTAGGATGCAAGTATTGTACAGCTTCAACTTTGTGTTGACAGAGATTTTTGATTTCCAAATCTGGTTGTCTAGATTCTGCATAGCTGCACGAGTAATGGCATTTCGGCGTGCGACATCAGGACTACTTTGGGTTGTTGAGTGGAGGAGGGAGCTAAGGTAGACAAACTCATCAACCACCGCAACCTGGTTCCCTAGAACGGAGACTGTCGTTGGTTCGTCCTTCCTGCTACCCAGGGCTTGGACTTTCGTCTTTAGCCAGTTCACCTCGAGCCCAAGGCGAGCGGCCTCAGATGCCATTGTCTCGAGTGCAGGAACAAGAAGCTTGAGCATCTCAGCAAGAAGACAAACGTCATCTGCAAAGTCCAAATCCGTGAAGGAGTGCTGACCGAATGACACTCCGTGCGTGGCTGCAACAGTTCTTTCTAGCATCCAGTCCATGCCCGTGGCAAATGAGTCGGGTGCCAACACACATCCTTGACGAACGCCGGACTCGATTGGGAACCAAGCACTCTCTAATCCTAATCTCTCTAATCTAATCAACATTGCGCAATGGCGACAAGACTATGGACATTTTCGACTTATGCACCCTATGTCGATTTACGTGCTGCCTTTGATTCACTTAGTCGTTCTTCACTATGGTTACTGTTGACGAGGCTGGGGATACCAGATAAAATAGTCAGGTTAATCAGGGCTCTGTACGACAACTCTGTAAGTTGCATTTGTCTGTCAGGATTTGGGTGAACATTGGAGGAGATTAAGAGATTGGTCGTTCTGTTCGTCGTTGTGTGCGTGTGTGTGTGTGTACATGGTGACTAATCATCATCTCCACGTCATACACAAGCAGACATCAGGACCAGCAGGACGTTTTGATGTCTGCACACCTTATTAGCTGAAGTTGTAGGTTTAGTGGTAGTTGTAGGAGTAGTCGTAATGTTTAAATTACTTAACTTGGCAGAGATATGCACAATTACTAGCTCTGTCTTAAGATGCTGTCTCTGCAGTTGGTGTGTGCTCAACTCACTCACTTGTCAATTTAAGTAAGTAAGTAAGTACGTGCATATTTAAAGTGCACAATGTCAGCCAGTGGCCGAATCTGAGGCACTTGGCTGAGCCGCTAGGGGGAGCAGTAGGCCTGCTGGAAACAGTGAGTTTTAAGGAGGCGACGGAAGTGTCTGCAGAGGTAGAACTACGGATGCTAGAGGGTAGTGAGTTCCAAACTCTGGGGGCTGCAATGCTAAAACCAGCTTAAAGGTGCATACAAAGTGACTTAACTGAACTGAACTGGCATGGTTTATTTCTTGCTTAAGTGACCAGTGGGCAAGCAATGCAAGCCCACTGTCATTGGTTGACATGTATGTGAGCGTAGTCACATAGGCCACTGATGCCATTGGATGGTGCCTACTGTAATGCGTTACTGCTTGCCCATGGGTCAGTTCATCAAAACTAAACCATGTCAGTTCAGATCAGTGCAGATATGTTGCTCCTTGCGCACCTTTTGTCAGTTTTGATACGTTTTCTTTTGTTCTGCTTCATAAATGCTTCGCCGCTGCAGTCTGACAACCGAAAGAGCATTCATTCAGCTTATAAAAAGTTGCACTTTCTAAGTTGTCAGAAGTTGACCTTGGAGAGGTTTAGCCTGACTTTGAGTCGGATTTCTTTCTTTTTTGCCTTAGCTCAAAATTCCAAGATGTGTTCATGTATATGCTTTAGTCGGATCTGTGACGTAGAGGTTTCTGGTTCAACTCACAGCCATTCTGCTGTCAGGTAGCAGCCTTAGACAAGTTGTTCACACACGTGCCTCTGTCACCAATCAGTGTAATTTGGACCACCTTAAGTGTTGGGAAGATAATGACACTATGTGGGAGAGATTTGATACAACTTCACTGTGTTTGCACTAACTTGGTGTTGTGCAGTGATCCTATGGTTGCAAAGCTGTAAGACAGTGATGCTGGCTGTGTGGAAACTTTACCTTTCTACGTTGTTGACATACCATACATCAACTATCAACTATTTATTATCTGCGCCAAGGTGAACGTAGTGAACATTGGAGGAGATTAAGAGATTGGTCGTTCTGTCCGTCGTTCTGTGTGAGTGAACGTGTGTGTGTGAGATAGAATTGTCGCACATTTTAGTAAAATATTCCAGATGTGTCGTATATCTGTGTGCTGTAGAGGTACGGAGTGATTCGTATAGACGGTCGGTGCAACGCGGAGCAGCGTGGTGTCCTGTGTGATCGGTTCCAGCATGACGAAACAGTCCGCATCGCTGTATTGAGCATCACTGCTGCTAATGCTGGCATCAACCTCTCAGCCGCATCGCTCGTTGTCTTCGCCGAGCTGTTCTGGAATCCCGGGGTCTTTACTTGCCTTGTTTTGTTTTTCTCATTTTACTTTTATATGTTTGGGCGTAATTTATTTGGCAGCTTAATGGTTGGTGGTTACGGCATCAGACTTGTTGTTGTTGTTTTATTCTGGTATTCGATGACAGATCATATGCAGCTGGCCTCTGAAGGCCAACAGCCCTCGGGTAATTGACTGTCACTGCAGGTTCTTTAAATAGAAAAGTGATGGTGTCAGACTTAGAGTCAAGATGTCATACTTTGAACTTGGAGTCCAATGGTTATTACTTGACAGGTAAACCATCTCGGGTTGGCTTAGGTTAAAGTGGGCACGTTCACCTGCGTTGGGTGGCAGATAAGACTGCGTGCTCTCAGATCGTTGTCGTATACCACATAACCAGTGTTATTATGGGGCCGTCCTTCATAGAAGGATACCCGATCATGTGTTGATCCTGTCCGTCCGTCTGTCCCGTGCCTCCACCTAGAGGGAAAACGAAAAGGCCTACGAATACCAAACTTGGTAGGAAGGGTCCCCGGGACACGAGCACCCCATGTACCAATTTCAAGGTCAAGGGGTCAAAGGTCAAGGTCACAGGACACAATAGTTGTGTCAATGTAAGCCTAATTATCAGAATTTCTCATGCTGATTGGTTGATTTGCATATATAAGTGACATATTTGGCAGGTGTCATAAGGAACCCTCGCTGCCTTGCCCCGGGTGACCTCGTTACCATGGCAACGGCTGTTCCCTCCATCTGTCCGTACTCAACTACAAGGACAGCCCCATAGCGGGCGGCCCCTCAACGGCCGCATTCTCTTGTTAGACTTGTATGGCTCATGTTTAGTCTGGTTGCGTATGACATGTGACTGATTGTAGATTCTCGTGCAAGCCGAAGATCGAGTTCATCGCATTGGTCAACAGGATTCAGTCACCATTCAGTACCTCATTGCACGCAACACCGCTGACGACTACATCTGGTAATACATGCTGCCATGCACAGTAAATTATGTCGGTGAAATTATGTCATTTAAGGACAAGGTCATGTACAGAATAACAGATATGAACTGAACTTAACTAAAATCACTTTGTACACTTCGCCATGTGAACTGAAAAGAAGCGAACTGAACTGCTGGTTTGTTTACTTACTTAGTAGCGTACAGTTTGGGCAGTGCGGCTGAAGTAGACTACACTGTGACATATTTCATTTGAGTTCAGTTTGTTTGTTTATTACACTCATTAGGTGCAATTCAGATTTCAGTTCAGCACGTTTCTGTCATCTTGTACATGCCGTAGCACGCAAATCATATCATTACCTTATTCTGTCATCGTTGCACGTGTAACACTACTCCATGCTAAATTTCTGACAGAAAGGTGAGATTTTGGGTGATTTTGCCCTTTAGTTTTCACAAAATGGATGACGTGCAGCCCCACATTTGTATTTATGGAAGAAAATTTTCTGATAAGAATAAATTTTTCAGACTGTTTAGAATTTGAAGGAAGTTATCCCTCGCCATCTCCTCTGCCATGTTGCCACAGCCAGACATCTTACATATTTTGTCTTATTGTGTGTTAATAACACATCACATTATGAAGACATGTTTGTTAGTTCACTTAGCCCTAAATAGCACTGGTAAAGCTCAATTATACATATCAAACCTTCTTGAATCAGTTTCAGCACTGCCAGATTGTCACACCGTCTTGCGATCAGCCACGAAATCACATCTGCAATTCCAAAAGACACGCCTGAAGTTTGGAGAGTGCACCTTCAGCGTGGCGGCCCCAAAGGCGTGGAACCATCTGCTACTGCACCTGTGCACCATTACTAACATGGACACGTTTAAGCGGAGACTGAAAACTCTTTTTCTGCAAATTTTATGACTTGGAGTATGATTTTATGTAGGATTAGGCATTTTATTGTGTTTTTCATTGTTATAGACTGTTCAGCTCTGCTCTATGTTGACACTGTTAGACATTATCATTATCATTATTATTATTATGTTTGATACAGGCCTCTGATACAGCAGAAACTCAATGTTCTTGGTAAAGCCGGTCTGTCCAAGGACGACTTCTGTAACACAGACATGCATGTCCTCAAGGTTTGCATACACCATGTCTCAAAAAATGGGGCCACTTTTATTTTTTGAATAACTCCGTGAAACATCTGCTGATTTTGATAATTTTTGGCACGTAGCATCATGATAAAACTCAACGTAAATGACTAAGTGTATCGCACGGTGTGCCTGTTTACGTCCCAGCGGTGAAGCCGGTACCAAATTATACTGCTTGGTGACAGAGGCACATGTGTGTAAACAACTCGCCTAAGGTCGTTACCCCGCAGTGTCCGGGTGCGGAGTCGAACCTGCGCCTCTGAGTTACCTCAGGATTACAAGTCCGACACGTTACCGTTAGACTGCCAAGCCACACATATAACCATTAACCAAACACCAGTGTCAACTCAGCCTTTCATCACTCTGGGGTAGGTAAATCGAGTGCTGGCCTGCTTGGCTGGGGTTAAGGCAGGGTACTTTCACCTGTGTTGGGTGGCAGCTAACAACGTGCATTCCCATATGGCAGGTGACGCTCTGTAGCTCTGTGATGAGTAATGATTAGGAGCTATAGACAACCTTTAGGCTTTTTGTGTGGAATCTGCCTGTTCCTACACATTTCGCTGTAGTGTGGTCTGTTGTCGTCTGTCTGTCACGTTTGTGCACTATGCCTACAACATTTAACGGATTCATATGTCATTTAGGAGACCTGTACATTTTTGTGGTCCATGTTTTCGGGATATTTTCGACCTGGCTTTCCCTGTTCTCCAGAATTATAAGATTGATGACTGTCTGGAGGATAACATGGAAGATTATTAGAACTGCCAATATGTTAATTACATGGAAGATTATTAGAACTGCCAATATGTTAATTACATATGCACACATATAGTGGAGTTTTTACAATTTTAGGTTCTCGTGTTTGGTGTTTCTGCAAAAAAGGCTAAACTTTCTGTTTTTTATTGTAAAGGTCAAACTTACTGTTTCGTTATTTATGCGTTTGTGTGCATTCTGCCTGAAAAGGCTGTCCCCAACATGACCTATACTGTGTCAGGCGGGATGTTGAACCCTACTCACGAGTGCTGGCTAGAAGATGCAGTTGCAAATTGCAGTCAAACTGTCAGTCTTATGCTGGCACAATTCCACCTTTTGTCAAGTTATGTTGGTTTTTGTTGACTTTTAGTGGGTTTGCGACATTGTCATGTATTTGTGTAGGACTCGCGCCCGAGTGATCTGATGAGATATTTCAAGGAATCCTTCGTGGAAGATGACGAGGTCAGGATGGACTTAGAAACAAGCTCTGTTGCGGCTGCTGCAACTGAGATGAGACCAAGCTCCAGAGGCATATCAGGCAAGAACAGCTTATCAACTTGTCAGTAGGGATCGCAACCCGGAATTCTGCAATTTTTGCTTACCCCAATTCCTGAGATTAGCTGTCTTCCAATCCCAGGATTTCAATTTGTTAACTTCCTTTTTTTCGAATGTTGAATGATGCAGATAGTAGTCATCTAATAAAATATTTCATGCGTGCTAGAGTCATACTTCTTGTTGTGCACTAAAATTTGTATTTTGACAGTCAAGTGGCATTGAGACTGTGCAGAGTCCATGTGTATGAAAATATGCTACGTACAGATGGATATCCACTCATATCCAGACAGCATTGTATATCCACAGCAGATGCATCGCAAATACACATGTCAACTATCTGCTCAGCTTGGCATGTCGGCCCAAATCAAGTCAAGTTTGATTGGATCAGACAGCGTATGTGTATAATGTGTGAATGTGTTCGTACAAATCAAAGCTTCTGATTACAGCGTATCTGCAACACATTCGGATGGACTACGCATTGCTGGCCGGATATGCACGGACTCCACACAAAGTGTGAATACCCCTTCATAGTCACTCCATACAGTTTGGAAATACCTTTCATAGGGTCTACTACATTCTGTAAGTTTATTTTGAATACTAATATGACGACCAAGTTTGTAAGCCTAAATCCTGAAATCGCGATCTTGGGATTAGAAATTTCATAATTTTGGATCTTGGGATCGAGAATTCAATCTCGGGATTGGAATCACTAGTTGTCAGTGCTTTAATAAGTAAGCAAGTAAGTTGTCAGATTCACATGAACAGTTGCCCAAGTACCGCATGGGATTACACTGGTGGTCTCAAACTCGTGTCAATATTTGGGCTGAAAAAAATGTCAGTGGTCCATTCTATTTTTCTGGAGTTGATAGAAGATGCTAATTCTGGCGATAATTTGCAGCGTGTGTCAGACAAATGCAGCTTCTTAGTCCACACCTGACATTACTGGCACACCGTTGCCATGCCAGCACAACCAAGCACCTCGGTACCTGATGGACCACTGCTCGCCAGTCTCTGACGTCGTCTTCCGACAGCGTCTGCGTTCGGCCAGCAGTCACCAACTTTCCGTGCCACGTCATCGGCTCAGCACCTACGGCCGTCGGGCGTTTTCTGTTGCTGGCCAACTGTCTGGAACTCACTGCCTGATGACCTACGTGATCCGGAATGTTCTGGAAACATTTTCAGACATTCGCTAAAAACGTTTTTGTTTTCACAGTACTAGTGTGTTCAGCGCATTAGAGGTTTTGACGACAATGCGCTATATAAATTTACATTTGACATTTGACCATTAGTTATGAAGTGTTTGTGGACAGGTGGTGTAGACATACGGAGATATGTTCAGCGTGAGCCTGCTGCTGCTGCAACTGACTCTCAGTCTACAACATCAGATGGCTGGTGTGGTGATGATGATGATGATGAATTGCTGTTGTCTGAATATTATACTGACAGTTTCGCTTCTGATGCTGTGTCGTCACCAAAAAAGCCAAAAAACTACTGAACTTATATGAGAAGGCATTTAGGGCTTGATTCACTGTATGTCTCAGTTGGAAAATTTATTGCCCCATGTTCCTCCTAAATCAACAACTTTGTTTTTGCAGTTTATTTCCCAAATTGTTCTTACGATTGTTCGTAATTATAGCAAAATGTAGTTTGCTAACAGTTTTTTGCAAGTTAGACTTACGAACGTTTTTAAATTAGTTTTCACGTACTGTGCTTTTCTGATAACTAGACAAAACTCTCTGCGGTCTTTCATCAACAGTGGAAAAAGATACTTTTTAGATGGAGAACTGCTAGCAGTAATTGTATTTTGCGCAAGTGTGTTTTGACAGAAATAGTGTGCTGAGCACTTCACTTCGTTTGGTTTTACATTAGTGATATTTCAGCTTATTCTTGATACGAGTTGACTGTATGCATAATATACTTTTTTTTTATTTGTATGTCATCGTGCAATATCAATTTAGTACCTGTTAATTATTACCTCCGCCATGGAGGTTATGTTTTTGCCAGAGTTTGTTTGTCTGTCTGTCTGTTAGCAAGATAACTCAAAAAGTTATGGACGGATCTTTCTGAAATTTTCAGGGTATGTCGGGCATGGCACAAGCTACTAGTGACTCAATTTTCGGGATGATCCGGAAAGAATCCTGGATTCTGCATCACTTTGAAATTTTCGTTAACATTGCTTTATATGCTTGGCAGAGGTCTGCGCTCTCCAAGTGCTTTTCTAGTTAATGTTCATAAAATGCTAATATCTATCTATCACATGTGCAATACCAATTCTTGCTAGAGAACCTTAGTATTCCATCTCGGTAGCAACGGAGTTTACATGTAGTAAAATTGGTCGTTGTTTGTGTTTCACACTTTGTGCAGAAATCAGAATTGTATTACACCGAAAGTGTGCATGCTGCACTTGTACTGCATTGTTTTCATATAATCATTTGTGCAATTGCTTCACTGTCATGCATATTTATATGAAAATTTAGTTCTGTTATTATGTGACTCATCCCCTTTATATAGGAATGGCATGTTCCCCTTTTTGCGTGCGAAAGCAGCTACTGCTTTCAGTGCATCTTAGCCATTGCATGTCGGTCCGTTTGTCCATTCATCAGTCCGTCTGTCACACAGGTGGATCAGTCAAAAACAGTGCAAGCTAGATCACCAAATCTTCACCATCGGCTGCCGGGAAGACTGTAGTTTCAGGAACCGTAAAGCTTTTCCATAAATTCGAAGCGGGTCATTCTGAATGAGGGCGCTAAATGAGGGGGGTGGGGAAAAATTGTGATTTTAACTCACTGTATCTCAATAACGGCATGAGATAGGGCCTAGGTTACTATTAATCACTAATAGGAAGTCGTACACTGGCTCTCGATTGCCACAGAGTTCAATGACCTTGGACGACCTTGAACGCTAAAATAGGGGGTTTATGGATTTTTTTTGGCGATTTCGGGCTGCGAGACACATTTCAAGAGCGAATTGCGCCGAAATTGAGATAGACATGGGAAAGCCGCATATGAACTTTTCAGCATTGAACGTAGATTTTGACAGTCCAAGTCTCGATTTTCTAGGTTCAAGGAAACTGCGCACGAAGGCGTCAAAGAGCGGTACCCCCGTAAAAGACGTTATTCTGCCGTTGTTGGCCAGTCTTTCGTGAAAACGGTTGCAGATCACCATGGGCATGCTGTTTATCACAACAAGCACTAGTGACGAGCTTTTCAGTCATATCAACATCGATGACTTTGAAAGTCCCTGAACTTCCAAACTAAGAGGTTTTTATTGATTTTTCGATCTTTGGCTGCAGCGTACACTCCAAGAATGAACTGCGATGAAATGACTGACAGTTTGTGAACAGGAACTCCTATGGGCATTCGCGCATCTCGTGAGCATTATCTCAAATTTCTTGTTTATTCTGCATATGTATTTACTCTCCATGACGTCAACATGAAAACTGAATTGAAGGTCAGCAACATTGTTTGTTTCTTAGATCAGTATACCCCATGTATATCGTATTGAATTTATGCGAGTGCAATAACAACAAGAAGCCGAGCTGTTGCTAGGACAGCCAACCATACTGGTTGTCAGTGACCTTCAAGGTCATCCAAGGTTGATGATCTTCATGTGATTTGAAAGCCAATATGCGACTTCGTATCAATGATCAATAGCAACCTAGGCCCTAGCTTGCACCGTTTAGCCACAATAGCGCTTAACGGTCTTCAAGGTTATCCAAGGTCAATGATTTCCATTTAATCTGACAGGGCGTACCCGGTATGCCACTTCTTATTAGTGATTAATAGTAACCTAGGCCGTATCTCATACCGTTTCTGAGATATGGCCAGTTTTCAGTTACCATAGTGCATTATGACGCTTCAAGGTCATCGATTTATATGTCATTTGAAAGCCAGTATGCGACTTCCTATTAGTGATCAGTAGCAACCTAGGCCCTATCTTGCATCGTTTAGCCACAGTACATCCGTTCGGACAGACAGAGAGATGGATGGACGACAACCATGACAAACAGCTCAACCGTTACTTAAGTACTGCTGGCTAAAAAGTGAGTTTGAATTGTGTACTTTACTAAATCCATTTGTGATATTTCACAGGTTTGTAGGAGTTATGAAGTGTAATAAACCACCACTGGTGTACAGCAGTTTGTAGCACAAGTGACAGAGTAAACAAAGACAAAAGTAATTTGGCAAAAGGCGGAATTGCTGTAGAACATCCACTCTGACCCTCGTTCGTATTAGCCAAGTGGAAGCATAGGACTAATGGTTTGGCTACAGTTTGCAATTGCGCGTTTCGGCCGGGGTTTCGACACTAAAATCTCCCCTTCTCTTGTGGGTCAAGGACCTCAAGTTTTTCAACACAGGATGTCGTCGGACCCCACGAGCGTAGCTGCCAAATGGCACCCAAGTCAGTTAAATGTTTTAAGCAGCATGCATGAATGTGACAGATGACAGACCACGCTGCACTGAAATGTGTAGCAGTAGGTGGAATCAATGTCGCTTGCTCCGCATGAGAGACTCCACCAAAAATGGCAAAAAATCAATCAAAAGAAAGTCACTCAAGCTCCAGTCTATAAAATCATGAAATCAAACTTTATTTACACCTGCACGTAACAGCACGATTATTATTAGTTCTTGAAGTTGCAAGATATCAGTATTACATACATGCTGAGAGTTCAGCTACTAACAAGGCAACCAATCACACAGTGGTTAAAATTACTGCAACAGTTCAGCTAAATTATTCTGCAAACAGTCATACTGCTCATCTCTAGCACTATGTCTGCAATAGCATAAAGGATGTCGGATGCTGATTTTATCCTGCACGATAGAACATGTTCTCCAGGAGAAAATCGGCAGATCAACAAATTTTGTTTATGTTGCCATGTTGATAGTCTATAGTGGAAGATACATCGGTTACATATGTTGTTTTTAGTCTATACTATTTATTTTCCTTCACTAGACGGAGAAAAAATAATTTTGACATCTGCTGCTGCATATCCATGGAGCTGATATCGTACGAGGATTTTTATTGGCTGTGTGTCTTGTTGAACGATCTTGTGGGCCACTTTTCTCGGGCAACTAAACCATGCCCACAAAAGTAAGATGACTTTATCGATCATTTGACATCCCCTTAACGTGACGATGAATCCATACATAAGTGCACGAATGAACGAGTGAACGACAGCTTAGGCTTACGACACTGACAGTCACAGCTCATAGTATAAGTGTCTGTTAAACCGCACTGTGCATGAAGGAGTGTATAAGTTCATTTAACCAGTGGCTTCTATCCCTATACATTGTAGGCGCAGCTTGCACCCAGTAAAAAATAGGGGGGGGGGGAAATTTGTTGAGGGTTTAGATAAAAAGGGGGCGAGTTTTGATCTACACTCTTAACAAGCCTTCCCCCTATTTTCACTGGGCAATCTACATTCTTAACAAT
>Ga0209367_1001011_pt1 | contig 32649 bp, 24 predicted proteins | sample WorMetLIZISLAND2_FD_187412 | JGI IMG/M metagenome (GOLD analysis project Ga0209367, IMG submission 187412) | Marine gutless worms symbiont microbial communities from Max Planck institute for Marine Microbiology, Germany - Olavius geniculatus... ...
TCTTTTTAGTTTATGTGCTAGATTAAACTGACAGTGTGTTTGTCAGTTTTTGAGTGCAAATTTTTCATTGTATTGTATTGTATTGTATGTGTCATTTCAGACTGCTCAAGAGCTATTGGTGGAAGTAGCTATGACATCCGTTGCCAGGGGCTCCCGTCCCCCCTCAGCGCTGGGAATCCACCTTCCATTTAAGTTGCATCAATCCACTAACTCCACAAACATTTTGAGGGAAAATTTAACCACTTATCCCCACCCCCTTTAATACGTTAGTTCTCAAAGTGCACTTTGTGGCAACAGATACCCAGTATTTTGGATGGGGTTGGAATTAAAACTTTGCCACCGGAAAACAAATCCTCCCACAGTTTAATTGCTGTATTTTACTTTTCCCTACTTTTTCTTGGAAGCTTTCTGCTTTTATTACTTGTCAATGGAGTGGACGTCCTGAGGCCTTTATGCAGTTACCCCCTTCCGCGTTTGGATTCTGAACTCGGTCAGATCTACATTAAGTAGTATACGCATTTGTCCCCATAATTATGCACCCTTCATGGCGACGCTGATGTTTAGATATTCCGTTGTGAATCCTTAAAACCCGTGACGGGCCGTGAGTAGAAAATAAATAATGATTTAACTTTTGATGATCTTGCAGTAAATAACTATGCCTGTCTGTTTTGTGTTTGTGTGTTTGCGTTGTGGGATGAAGGATGATTCACACTTATTTGTAACCTTAGCCACTACTCGTGTATCAAAATGTGAGGTGTAGGCCTTACGTAGGCCTATAATAATAATCGTCATGCCGGACGAACAGAGAGACAGGCAACATACAGCGCTACTGAAGCCTTGATCCGCTCCAGAAACTACAGCTCTGTCGTACATTTTTGTCGCTGATGGCATAGACTAGACCTACATGATTGTCTTTATTTGCTTTCACACTGGGTCCAAAAGTCAAGCGAAAGAATCTAGCCAAGCTGACGTTGACAGAACACAGATTTTTTTTAAGCATAAAATGGTATCTCAGGGTCATTCGAGGTCAATTAGATCATGCATTTTAGGGTCATAAGCCTAATCCTTGTCTGTATATGTTTAGAAAACAAAGTGACCGAAATTAGGCCTAGATCGGCGGTCTACAAAAAATGACCGTGTTCAACCATTTTTCACAGTCGCTTGAGGGGTGGGCCCTCGCCACGGAACCCCCCCTCACGCATATCTTCATGAAACTTGCACTGTAAGTACAATGTAGGCCTAAGTAGTCCCTGAGCTATACATTTTCACCGCTTGTAGTTTGTGCTGTTATTTTGAATTTTTATGGTAACGGCCGGGTGGTGAGCTCCGAAAGGCATTAGGCTATTTGTTTAATTTGTATAACTGCCGTTCAAGGTCATCCCAGGTCGTCGATTTTGCTACCAATCGAAATTGCGCATGCGACTTTTTATTATAGTGATCAGTATACCATGGTCCCCGTCCCTCTGGTCTATGCCATGCAGGTCGATCCTTACCGCCGACGTCCAAAGGCCAGTGCATGAGTGCTCGACTTTCGGTGGCGGAGAGAGCGATTTCCCCAAGGTGACTACGTACAGTTCCATACACGTTATGGCAGCGCGCTGCTAGGCTATCGAACGTTGCAATCAACTCTAGGATATGGTACGAAACACGTGGATAACTTTGCGTTGAAAATTGCGTGCAAACTGCTGCAGATAGTGATGCGTATACATGCAGTCGGATAGGAACACTTCTATCGCTCCTATATATAGCATATCCAACGGCAACGATGCCATCGTCGACGTCTTACGAGATACCGTTTAGCTACAATACATAGGCCTACGTAACCGACAGACGGACAGACGACCGCTTGTGCCACAGGCACAACCATTTGTAGGCCTATACTGTTTGCCAAAAAAGCTGTCGTCAAGGCCGGGCTCAAGGCCAACAGTAGGCCTAATTAAAACGTGCTGCATGATGCATCACCTAGCCTTGTTATACACGGCTCAGATTTCAGTAGATTGAAAGGCTTAAACATTAGGCTATGCATCACCGTGAGATATGGCACTAAAAGCGTCGCTTTTTACAACAGATAATGGGCTACATGGCGCAAGTTACGCAACTGATGAAATGGTATAGGCTTAGGCCTAGAATATAGATCTCTGCTCAGTGCTCACAATGATCGTCGACGTCGAGCCGATATTGAAAACTAATTCATAGTTGGACACTCACTGCACAAAATAATAATAATCAAGTTCGGAAAATATTAAATATTCTGTGCAAAAATGGCAGCGGCTATGTATTTAGAAAGATATTTAGACAGTACGTAGTCGTCGTAACATTATTTTGCATTGTTTTAATTTTCTAGTTTAGTCGTAGTGTAATACAGCGTTTGTCGTATAGAAAGATGTCCAGTCTAAGGCAGTCTAAGGCAGTCCGTTAGTGCCCCGCCCACTCAGGGAGTATTTGCTGTTTTGCTACTAAAATATCCTTTAATGTTTAGCTGTTATTGGTTTGTGATATGTTTGTCCAGGTCTTGAAAGCTTGCCAAAAGATTTGCGGAAGAACTTTAATCAGATGCGGGATCTTGATTCGAAGTCTCAAGGTCTGCATTTCCAGTACTGTTGCAAGTTGCAGATTACAAGTTGTAAGATTTGAAGGGAGTTTTTGAGCGCTTATTTACTGAAAAAAATAGTTCTATGCAAAACTGTCGATCTGTAACTGGCGCACCGTCAGTTAAATAGTTAATTGTCAACAAATGTTTAACCAGTTAGTAAGTCAGCTGATAGTTTAACTGAAAATGGCGGACATAGAAAGTAAAACATACATGCAGTGACTATTCACTATGGTAACTGGAAATATATGTAGTTCAAATTAGTTGCATGTTAAGTTATAAAGTCACATACATTTTAATATCTGTGCCTGCCATTTTGCTATTACCATTACTAAGCAGTTAGGAATTTTGATTAACTGGTTAGCAAACTAATTGCTGGTTACTAATTTTGCTTATGCAGAAACATTGCTGCAAAATAATGCGCTTGCTAATTTGAGCCTGCTGTAAGATGATGGTATTTGTAAACAGCAGTTTGGCTGTTGAGAATCTGTAGTCATTGGTTCTAGTTTACAGACTACATAAATCTCTAGAAATTTCGAGAGTGGACATTTTCTTATGTTGGTTTGCATAATGTGGCATCACATTTCTTATCAGCTTTAATCTGTTGCCAGTGCTGTAGCTCATGACAAATATTTTAAGATATATCTTTACAATTCCTTTAAATTAAGTACTGTTTCTTTCCACATTAGGCTGTTTTGACTTATATTACACAGAGGCCTGCTTTTACTGCATATCTGCACACTACAAGTCTGTGATAATGATGACTATGACTAAGGGCTGGTTGATGTGGTGTGTGGATGATAGAGCTGCTGAAGCAGATTGACAAGCATTGTGATGATTACCTGGCCAAGGTGAGAGGCATGCCCGGCGAACAGCGAAAGGAACAGCTCAACAACATCCAGAAACTTTTCAACCAGAACAAGAAGTTCAGTGAAGAGAAGGTTCAACTGGCTCTTCAGACCTACGAGATGGTGACTATCTCAGTGTATTATACACGGTTCTTCTTCTTGATGGTGAACTCCTGCCAGAGCATTGTCATTCTGATGACTTGACACCACGTATTCCTGTATTTATCTTTTCTGCAGGCAGTGTGGCAGAAATTTTGGGACAGGACATGCTCATCAGTTGTTCTCTGATACCGTATTGGCCATAATATAGTTGACTGTTTCTGACAGTTGGTAACTTTCAATAGTGTTGAGATGCAGATGTGGTAATAATGTCATTTTGTAGCAGGAATAGTGCAGAGAAAGATTGGCTACAAATTATTAATTATTTTTATCCTGTACTTAAATATTTCTTACAGATGCAGCAGCATTATTTGTGATGTTGTTTATGCTAATAAATATGGCTGCCTCAACAAATGCTGGCAGGATTTGAATCAGTAGTATAATATGGTAGACTGTGTTTCATAATTACTGCATCTGCTAAAACATTACTGTTTCAGTGAGAATTCTGTCAGTAATTTAGGTTCTTTGTTGAAAAACATTTAACAGATGTTATGTTTTTACCTAAATTTTGTCTTGTAAACTACTAGTCATTTTTGTATGTGGTTGTTGTGTTGATTGTTTGAATTTGTTTATTGAGTGATTGATTGATTCTAGAGCTTTCGAAGCATTTATTTTTTAACGCATTAATTAATGTGTTATTAATGCACCAGGCCCGTTGAGAAGGAGAGTAGGGGGTAAGTTATTCAGGGCCCTGCAACGTTTGGGGGGGGGGCGCCTTTAGAATAGGCCTATAGAAAGTTAGAAATACATTTTTAAATGTATAATCAACAATAACTTGACAACATAGTTAGCATAATCTATTAGTCTGTCATCGGAATAATTATTTATTTACAGTAATGATGTAACATCAGCTGCATTTTAGTTGCTTGAATTTATTTGATTGTCAAATAACCGCAGCTAAACGAAAAATATTGGAACTTCTGCTTCATAGATTTTTGTAAATTAACATAAATTTACATATGTGCGTTAATTTTTTTAACACATGTTAATTTTTTAATGCACGTTAATTTATTGATGCATTAACACGTTAATAAATGCATTAATTTGACAGCTGTGATTGATTCGTCAGTTGATTTATTAACTAATCAGTTAATCACTCTGTGGCTATGAGTACAGTGTATTTATATATACGATGTCTGGAGTGATAATTAACCTGTACTTGCCAATGGGTTATTTCAGGTGGACAAGCACATTCGTCGTCTGGATGCGGATCTGGCGAGGTTTGAGGCGGAACTGAAGGAGAAGCCATCAGCAACTGCATCAGCATCATCATCATCAGGCCTGCTCAAGACACAGAAGGACGGCAAGGTGAACAAAGACAAACCATCAAAGGATAAACCAGGTTCATTTGACACAGGTGCTATTACACAGTTTACAGTGACAGATACAGTATGCACTGTGCAATTCTGCAGTGTCTGACGCTGTTGGTTAGGCAAACCAAAAAGAAGCTGTAGTGGTTGGTTTGTGGAAGCCGTGCTTCTGCTGCTGTGTTAAAGCTTTCTTCTGTCAGATCTAGCTTAACCTGTATCAACTCCGTAAAACTCTGGAGAAGTTGTCTAGTTTAAAAAAATGACAGTATTGCTAGCAGCAGTGTGTTTCTATATTCACTGTTTAGTGTAAGCTATGTAACTACTGTTATGTGTATGGTAATTTGCTGCTAAATAATAGGATAAGTTTAGTTAAAGCTGCAGAATAAGACAGTTTTTTTCTACCAGTGTGCTTTGCTCATGGTTTTTTATGCTGTGTGTTTATTGAAATTGGTGTAATTTTCTAATTGTTAGAAAGAACACTTTTCAGTCAGTATAGTGGTGCAATAGTATACTAGTGAGTGGAGCAACTTTGTTTCTTCTGAATATAGTTTAAACTTCAGCAACTTGAAAACTCCTGACCGGTGACCACAGGTGTGACTGAAACAATGTCCAGGTGCAGAGCGGTGTGGGGCTCATAAAATCGAGATGAGTGTCTCTGGCTTCTCGTGGAAGAGTCGTGCCTCTCATTTGCTGTATGCAATCATGCAAGTTGACTTTTGGTTTCAGGGACGTCGAAGGACAAAGACAGTAAAAAGAAGAAGAGGGATAAGGACAAAGTTGTTGAGGCTGAACCTTCTCCGAAGAAGAAAAAGAAGAAGCCAACTGGGTAAAGAAAATTTTTATGTCATCGTAAATTTTTTCACTGTGGATGTTTGTATGTGTATGTTATATTAGTGATCAGTAACACAATTGTTAATTCATCAGAAGTGAATTTGAAAATTACTTTGTATAAGATTTTCATCAATATCTAACCATTTGTTTGTTAAATTCCATGTTTCTAATACTGGTAGTGACGTATCTTTGATGATGTCACGAGCCAGAATTGCTGATTTCTTTTCTCTGGCACACAATATTACTACTATAGGTTATACATTGTCAACAACTGTTTTATTTCCCCACTTGTTTAGTGCCATTATGAAAATTCTGCTGCCCGGTGTAACTAACTGCATTAAGAGTGATCTAAGTAGAGTGCTGCTTCGGGTGTCTGATAAGCTGTATAAATACACCGTGTCCCAAAATTAGCGGCACCCCTACAGATAAGTTAGTGTAAAATTGTTAATACTCGACATATTTGTACAAAATTTTAATCAGTCATTGAGACAATTATTCTAAACTTGTCTTTAAAGTTTTAGCTTAAAATAACCATGATGCAAGGTCTTAGTCTAAGATGGGTACACTGCTGCTTGATCCCTTTGTCAATAACAATGCATTGAACGTATCATAATGCAAACAAACTCTGACATAATAATGACGTTATACTGAGCACACACGATAAGGTGCGTACGTCATAATGGGTGTGACCATAACTAATGTCAAGATAGTGCAGTGTATGATATTTCGTTGAAATCCATAACTACAAACTGAATTAGGCATGTTTGGAACAGGGTGCCGCTAATTTTGGGTCATGGTGTATATCAAATTAACAGATAAAAACTTGTATGTTGTTGATTTCTCTTCATCGCTGGAAAATTGCATGAACAATCATTCCAAAGAAGGCAACAGCCGCAGTTGCTGAAGTAAATAATCTCTCAACAAATAAAGGTTGTAATTTGATGGATTATATTATTATTGGGCCGTCCTTTGTAGAAGGATGCCCCATCATGTGTTGATCCTGTCCGTCTGTCCGTCCGTCTGTCTGTCTATGTCTGTCTGTCCCGTGCCTCCACCTAGAGGGACAACGAAAAGGCCTACGAATACCAAACTTGGTAGGAAGGGTCGCTGGGACACCAGCACCCCATGGACCAATTTAAAGGTCAAGGGGTCAGAGGTCAAATTGCGTTGTTAACTTTAACATCTTTATGTTTATTGTTTACTGTTTACATAGAGTCTTTGACAAAACCATAGATTACTTTGTACTTTTGCGATATTAGCTAGTGATGGGCAAATATTGAAATATTATTCCCTCCGTCTAACTCCGTCTAACATGTACTCAACTGCAAGGATGGCCCCATAGCGGGCGGCCCCTCAACGGCCACATCCTCTTGTATTCGCCGAGTGTTTTTTTAGCATGTAAGTATATTCAAAGTGGCATTTATTGCTCACATGTAGGCTGGAGGAGTCTGCTATCCCAGCGGCTGTGTCACTGTTACCACTGGCCACTAACCATGCATCCGATGTACTTGACATGCCAGTCGATCCCAATGAGCCCACGTACTGCCTCTGTCATCAGGTCTCTTACGGCGAGATGATTGGCTGCGACAACCAAGATGTACGTGTCATTCTGTTACTTATGTATACTATTCTGCGCTCTCTGTTGTTTCAGCTTTCAAAAAGTCATTTTTTGTACCTTTGTTTATGTCTCTGGTACAGTGTCTCTATATGAGTCAGGTGAGCTTCAGGGTCAAAGATTTTTTGATGTTTACATTAAATATTAGTTAAATTTTTATGGTTCTGTTATTCATAAGAAGCAGAAGATTTACTTGTGTGTTGCTTTGACACTGTTGATTGGGTGTCGAGATAGGCATTAGAATTGTTAAACATCGTTGCTAATTTTTTCACAAGCTTCTTTTACAGTTTACTTTTTGGCAGCTGTCGAAGCTTTCAAAAATGCTTGTAAGCCAGTTAAAACATAGCTACTGTATTGATTTGCTTTTTTTTATTTAACTGATCTCTTTTTGCCATATTTACTTTAAATGAGGTTGATATAGCCCAAATTCCATTATGCTGACTTTTTGACAAAGTCCGCGACAAGTTACCGACAAAGTTGCGGACTTGTCATGAACACAAAGTTTTATTTAATGAAAGTCCGTGACACAAATCATGTCGCTGACTTTTATGATTTGTGTACGCGACAAGTCCGCGACTTCGTCGGGAACTTGCGGCCGACTTTCCCCATGCATTGTAACGGATTAAATTCCATTAGAGTGACACAAACGGGTTTGTTGCGGACTTGTCACAGACTTTGTTGCAAGCATCTCGACATGTCGAGATGGTTTGTGTCCACGACTTTCATGATTTATGTCCACCACTTTCCCTGCAGGGAAGTTTCGTTGAAAGTCGGCGTAATGGAATTTGGGCTTATGCAAGAAATGCTGCTTTGTAACTGTTGCTCTGGTAGGTTTTTACAGTTGCCCAGTGGTAGGATCACATATTTGTGCTCGTCTCTGTGCTGGGGGGATGGGAATTTTGCTCCGGCTTTTTTAACAGGTGAGTAAGTCATGTTTGTACACAGGGATTTTGTCACTATTTTGTTGCATATCCAACATATGGGCTCCTCAACAGTCGACATTGCATGTCCCAGTGTAGCAGCATTCATAGCAGCATAGTACCCTTTCATGCACCCCTGACCCAGCCGATGGAGATATATCGCAGAAAAGTGTAGCCGAGACAACGTTGATTGGTGTGTCTTGTATTGTAGTGTCCAATAGAATGGTTTCATTTTGCCTGCGTCGGCTTGACGACGAAGCCAAAGGGAAGGTGGTATTGTCCGCGTTGCATTCAGGAAAGGAAGAAGAAGCCGTAGCAGCGTACAGACATGCGAGTGCATCACTCGGTGCTTTGTTAATACTGTACAGTGTCCATTGTCAGATGGATTGTTTCGTAATACAGTCAATCACAGGCCTGCATGCTGACTTTGCTAGTAGCTCACTAGCATTTGTAGGTGTGTGTTTAAAGTAGAACTGTCAAGTTAACACGTTAATGCGTTAATAAATTAATGCACGTTAAAAAATTATCATGCGTTAAAAAAATTAGCGCACATGCGTACATTTATTTAATTTACTGAATTCTGTAAAGCAAAAGTAAAAATATTTCGTTAAACTGCGGTTATTTGACAATGGAATGCATTCAAGTAACTGAACTATAGTTGTCGTTCCATCACTACTGTAAATAAATATTGTTTAGATGACAGATTAATAGATTTCTCTGCTAGCGATGACGTCAGTTATTGTTGAAAAAATGTGTTTCTATTTGCTTTCGAACTTTCTATATTCTACAAGCGGGGCTTCCCAGACGTCGCGGGGCCCAGGGTAACTTCTCCCTACTCTTTTTCTCGATGGGCCTGGGTGCATTAATAATGTGTTAATTAATACATTTAAAAAATTAATGCAGTGTGATAATGTGTTTAAAAAATTAATGTTTCAACAGCTTTAGTTTAAAGCTGTGTATTCTTTAGTGCTATTTGTGCTGTTGGTTAAACAGTGGGATAAGCATTTGGCTCGTATAAGTATTACATACTGATCTGAAAATTTCCGGAAGTAACTTTTGGGGACTGGCCTGAGCCAATAGTAGGCTGGTTGAACTTAAAGTGAGGATGTGTGTTTGTGGTTTGTGATGGGCAGTGTTTTGTCTTGTCCATGATTTCATCTTAACCTGTGTATTGTTACTCACTCGTGAAAAATCCAGTTACGGTATAACATATGGTGGAAAGTGTAATGTTTAAAAAGTGCCAAAATATCTGCTAAAAATTTGCCAAGCTGTCAACTGAAATATGCCACGTTGTCTGCAGAATTTGTTGAAATATTTATAAAAAATTTTCTGTTACAGTTAGCAAGAGTCATGCAAGATATGTTCAATGATATTCTTTCTTTTTATTCTTTCGGTGTTTTGTTGGCTGGATGATGTAAAATATCTTGCTCTGTGGATTTCCAAAAAAGTTTACTTTTGGGAAGTGATATAGTGTGAACTAACTCTGGAAAAATCTGCAGTTTAACAGAAATACGAAGTAGCCATGGTAGTGTTTAGTAACGTTTCTTGTATCTTACAACGAGCATGATTTAAATTAGAGCTGTCAAAGCATTAATTTTTTTAACGCATTGATTAACGCGTTATTAACGCACTCAGGCCAATCGAGAGGGAGAGTAATGGAGTAAGTTACCCCGGGCCCTGCGACGTTTGGGGGGCTGCCTGTAGAATATAAAAAGTTAGAAAGCAAACAAAAACACATTTTTAACAATAACTGATGTTAGCCTGTCATGTCAGTAATATTTATTTGCAGTAGTGATGGAACGGCAACTACAGTTTGGTTATTTGAATTCATTTGATTGTCAAATAACTGCAGTTTAACGGAATATTGGAACTTTTGCTTCACAGAATTCAGTAAGTTAAATAAATTTATGCATGTGCGTTAATTTTTTTAATGCGCGTTAATTTATTAAAGCATTAATTTGACAGCTTTAATTTAAATAGGTTTATTTGTTGACATAAAATGTCATTGTTTTTTTCTTTTTGTTGTGCTGATTGAGTTGAGTTACAGTGTGTTTGTGTTTTATTCATTATTACCTCAGTCAAGCAGATGATGTTTTTTTCTCAGTCGGTTTGCTGTCTTTTACGCATTTGTTGGCTCTACTATGGAAAAAAAATTATTTTTGAAATGGCCGACTTTGGGACAAGATGCAATCAGTTAATTTATGTACTCATCGCGGTCAATTTGGGAATTTCTTTGACTTCTGGTTGATGCTATTAGCATTGCCAGTAACTGTACACTACAGCAGTACTACTCATCAATAGTCACATGATGGCGCCACTCACCTTTACTGCAGTAACTGTTCTGCTTTTGTCCCGAGGGGAGTTTGATCACATCAGTCAAAACAGAAAGTGTCGCATAAAAATAACAAAAAAACATCACCACGAGATACAGTTTTTGTGCTTGAGATGCAGAAAAATGTCTGCTCTTCAGTGGACGAACTTACGGTGCTTCCTGACCTCATAGCTGGATTAATCACGCGGCTTTTGGGTGAAGTCCTGCCATCACTGGATAAGTCTGTCTATGGGCCTGATTAACGATTGCGATCGCGGGATCCCGGCCGTTTTCACCAATTCTGAATCCCGGGATTGGCGGCGTTCCAATCCCGGGATTAAGAGATCACAAAATTAGTTAAAATCGTACTTTTTCCGCGTGTTTAATGATAGAAATAAGAATTTTAGCCATCTGGTAAATAAAATATTTATGTGCGCTATAGAGTCCCACTCTTTGCTGTGCACTGTAATTCGTATTCTGACAGTCGTTATCACTCCCTGCAGTTCGGATATACCTTCCATATGGGCCTATACTACATCATATGCATGAAATAAGTCAATTAAAGATATTTAAGTGATGACCAATCTGTGAGCCTAATCCCGAAACGGGATCCCGGGATTGAAAATTCAATCCCAGGATTGCAGTCACTGGGCCTGATATTATGCAGTACATGCATGGTATGTTCAGTCTTGACTGAGGTTTTTGTATTAGTTTTGCTGACCTGCAACAGTGAATATGTGAGTGTATGCCTGTAATGACATCTTGCACAACGATTGGCTAATCAACAGTTTACTTGCTCTCAGAATAATCTGCTGTGGGGCATTGTAATGTTACAGTGCTGTTGTCATTTCTTAGATATGGTGCTTTCCTGTCATGTGTATGTTATAACTGGTTTTACAGAGCGATTTCATAGCCAGAGCTCTCTACCATTTGCTCAAAATTTACACATCATTATACCTGCCGTCAGTGGCTTCTATCCCCCTAATCTGGAATCGAAATCGGGTGCAACTTTTTCCCTAGTTTTAGGCTCAGGTGCCCCAATTTCTGACTCAAGTTTTCCTGTCTATTTTGGGCTTGTTCCCCCTATAGGGAGAAAGTTTTGTTAAGGGTGTAATTTGCCCAGTGAAAATAGGGGGAAAGTTCTGATCTGCAATCTTATCAAAATTCCCCCCATTTTTCACTGGGTGCAAGCTGTGCCCTCCAGGTATACGGATAGAAGCCACTGCCTGCCCCGGGTGGTTCATTGTGAACTAAATGATTCTACTCATGTATGTGTTACTACACTGTGTCTCAAAAAAAATATCCCCGACATTTTCGATTGTAACTTCAGATTCTAATAATTTTTGATGTGAATATTCCTAACTCAACTTGCCATCAAATGACCATTCAGTTTCCCACCTCACCCAATGTTTGCTTCTGCACTACCAAGGGAAGGCAGACCAAGCGAAATATGCATTCATATATGCAAAAACGTGAAAAAAGACATCCCCAACATTATTGATCATAACTTGAAGAAACATAATCAGATTTTAATAATTTATGTCTAAATATTTCTGACACCACTGGCTGTTGAATGATTGTTTAAGTGCCCACCTCTCCTAACTTCTGCTCTTGCACTACCTGGGGAAAACCGACCAAGCAAATCATGTGTTGAAATGAATAAAAAAACTTCAGTAAATTATATCTATTCAGATTTCTGGCTCCCAACAGCCAGTCGATTACAAGGTTTGACTGTCATGCAGCAGTGTGTTTACCAGATGACGTTCAGGAATGTTTATGAATTCAAGAAGTGACTGGTGAAGTCTGGATTGGTCTGAAGCAGAACTATCAATACTGCTGTCAATGAATGCGGAAAGTGTCTCCATGCTTGTGTTCACAAAATGCGCCCATATTTCAGGCAATTTTGCTGCAGGCAGTTGAAAAAGGAAAACAGTTGGGTGAAATGTCAGCTAAAGTGTCAAGAAAGTTAACGAAATGTGTTTTTGTGCATTATTTAGATTAAGCAATAATACTGCATTGGATAAAAAAGCAATATTTTGTTGGTTCTGTTTTCCTTAGGTAGTGCACAAACAGACTTTGGGTGAGGTGGGAAATTGAACATTTACTTTATGGCAAGTTGTCTTAGGAATATTCGTACCAAAAATTATTAAAATCTGATAATCCTTCAAGTTACAATCAAAAATGTTCGGGATGTTTTTTTGAGACACAGTGCACATTTCATTGTTGGCAATTTAAAGCTCGTATAAAGTGATTTTTTTCAGGAATCTGTAAGTAACCTCATTTTATGGCTGAGACAATCATAAGGTGTGAGCTCTGATTATCAACAGTGATCTCATAGTAAACACTGCATCAGTTTTCTGAACATAGATGCTTTATTGCGACAAAAATAACTACCCTCTGTATCGTTGTAGATTAGTTGTGTTGTCCCTGTTAAACACCATATTGCATTTTATCAGGTATAGTGTTTAAAATTTTGTTCCAAAATTTTCTGTGTGATATTTCAGTGCTTGGCATTTTTGGTCGGAGTACAGGAAGGGCAAGCAGTCGGCTGTTTTCATGTATGAGAAGTGACTCCAAAGTGTAGACTGGTTAAGCAGAAATGTAACATGTTTTTAGCGTAGTACTAGTTGTTGTTTGTTGTGCATTTAGAGCATTTTCACTGCATAAATTGAATTTTGTTGTTTATCTCGGATTCCTGCAGGCGTCATATGTAACGCTTAGGCCAGGTTGTTCTCGTTGTTTCTCATGATAATCTCATTATCGGCTTACCATGCCTGTCGGTGAATAAGTTCTGTTTGTTGTTTGCGTGTAATCAGTATTTGCTCTCTTCAGTTTTCACTGCTTGTTAGCTATGGTGGTTGACTGCTGTTTTGTCTGCTGTGGATCAGTATCCACACAACTTGTCGAAGAGTGTTATTGTTATGAATTGCATCTGACAATAATTTGTGCTTCAGTGGGTGACTTCACTTTTTGACTTGACTTTTCGCTAAGCCAATTTGCCGAGTTACGTTTTGTTCTAAATACATACTTAGCTGAAAAGTGAAGCGATTTTGCTGAACTTTTTGCTGGCTGGAAACTTTGGTTTGAGTCAAGTGTCAGAGTACATACTTAGACCTACATTTAGTTGAAACATGGTCTGAGTATCGACTTTAGCGTTGAGTTTTAGGTTTCGCTCAGTGACTCGGCTTAGTGGAAGGCTAAGTCATAAAGTTAAGTCACCCAGTGTTCCAGTATAAAGTCTTAGTTGGCAGCTGATCAGTGGTCGTCATGGTCGTATGAGACCTGGTGTCGGTAGCTGAACATTGGCTCATAGCAGTCTACTGGATTTTGCCGCTGAATGGAGAAGTGACTATGATGAAGTGTGTTTTTAGTTTTTGTGCAACAGAATTTCTAGTAATTTTTTGCTCTTTCCACCAGAAGGTCAACTTGCTTCAAAGTTTTCTTTTACCTACCGCTGTCCTTCAGTAGACAGCATTCTGAAATTAATGTCTGTCTGGAGGATAACAGGGAAGATTATTAGAACTTCTATTATTGTTAATTATATATGCACACGTATAATGGAGTTCTTACAATTTTATGTTTAGCTCGTTTTTGTGTTTTGTGTCTCTGTAAAGGTTATACTTTTTGTTTTTTTATTGTAAAGGTTAAACTTTGTTTTGTTGTTATGTGTTTGTGTGCATTCTGCCTGGAAAGACCGTCCCCAAAATGACCTATACTGTGTCGGGTGGGATGTTAAACCCTACACACTCACTCACTCACTTTAAAGTTGTCTTGTATGGTTTGTTTTACATGGTGCAGAATGATAGTTGTTGCGGTTTTGGGTTTATCGGTAACCCCTCCGCAGTCTTCATCATGAATACATACAAGATGCATGAGTTGTAGAAAAATCTATGAAAAGAAATTATTTTAAATCGGTAAAATTATTTTGTGTTGTATCCATGTGTGATAAGTGTTGTCATGTGTATGTGCTGTGTAACAGACAATGGTGGTCGTGATGATGACGAGTTGATCATGATGGTCCAGTTTGATTTATATTTAAAACTATTCCGACCTTTCTGTTCCAGTCACTTTGTCAGTTACTTGCTTACTTGCACTAGACCAAGCTGGCAGTTGTGTATTATCGTATCTTATCCGTTTAACTGTATTCGGCTTTTTGTACAGGCATCTCTGGTGATATTAATTGATTGATAATCGAACTGGTGATTGTGCAGAGTAATTTTTAGTTCAATTTTGTACATAGTCTGTGTGAAGTGCATCATTTTATTTATTTGTATAAAGGGCAGTTTTGCTTACGTGTGTAATTGTTGGTTTTAAAACAATGATGTTGAACTTGCTGAGTTTGCTCGGCTGAAGATATCTGACACTCGACAAAAACAAAAAAAATTTCCTGTCAGCTCTTCTTCTCCCCTTTCTCACTTATCTCCAAAATGTCTAGATATGTTTATGTGTAACAAGTAATTTGAGCAAAGCTCATGTGATGCGCGATAGCAGTGGTCCTGCCACCTGGGCAATAGTGTACTGCATGCAATAGAATAATAATGCATTTTGAAGGAGTACCCAAATTTAAGGCCTCCGTATGGAAGACTTCTTGAATTTGAGAGGTCGAAATTTAGACTGATAAAAGTGGATGTTCTATGCTAAAAATTTCATAAGCCTACGCAGGTTGTCCAGGTTTATCTCCAGCCATTTCGTCGCAATTCACTCTTGAAATGTGCGCCACAGCGAAAATTGCAAAAAACACTAAAATCTTTTAACGTTCAAGGTTCAAGGTCATTCAACGTCATTTGAGGTCATTGATGTTGATGCCATTCAAAAGCTCGTCACTAGTGCTTGTTATGATAAGCAGCATGTCTGTGCCTATCTGCAGTTTGTTTCACGCTAGACGAGCTAATACCGGTAAAATGACCACTTTTTAAGAAGGTACCCTTCTTTGATGCCCGCCTGCACAGGTCTCCTTGAACACGGAGGCATTAAACGCAGATTTTAGCAGTTCATGCTAAAAAAATCATATGCAGGTTTGTCTTGGTCTGTCTCCACTTCTCCAGCCGTTTCGTCGCAATTCACTCTTAAAATGAGCGTTGCAGCCAAAAGTTGTTTTTAAAAATTCACTATAAACCCCCTTTTGGGGGATTCAAGGTTGTTCAAGGCCATCGATGTTAATAAATCTAAAAAGCCCGTCGCCAGTGCTTGTAATGATAATCAGCATGTCTGTACCTATCTGCAACCGTTTTTACGCTACGCGAGCCAATAGCAGTAAAATAACCACTTTTAGGGGGTACCCCTCTTTGACGCCCGCGTGCGCAGGCCTCCTTGAACTTGGGGGTTGGGACTTGGACTGCTAAAACGTGCGTTTAATGCTGAAAATATCATGCGCAGGGACACAAATCATGAAAATCCGCGACACAAATCACGTCGCCGACTGTCATGATTTGTGTCTACGACTTTGTCACGGACTTTGTCACAAACATGTCGACATGGTTTGTGTCGGCGAATTTCACCGAACCTTCATGGTTTCATGATTTGTCAGTCGTTCTTCTTGTACAAGTAATTCGACGCTGTTTGTCCACAACATTTATTCACGCTCAGCTTAAGCAGTCTGTACAGCAGGTAGACGAGGATGTGAAGTATGAAGAGCATGAAGGCAAGGATGTCCAGCATCAGGTACGAGTAGAGAGGCAAGTCGTTGCCGGCTGAACGTAGATGATCGCCACCGAATCGACAAACGTGCTCGATCCAAAATGTTGCTCTTTCCACCGGGCTCTGAGCTTGACTCCGGAATATCTCGGACGCCTTCGCGACGCGTTCTTTGTACGAATTATCACCCAGTATCTTGTGAATGTTGTCGAGCAGCTGATCAGCTGTGAAATCGTGCAAGTCCATCGACAGACCATAGCCTCTGTGGTCAAGACGTTTAGCGTTGTACACTTGATCGCCAGATATCGGAAATCCGATCATAGGAACTGCGTGGTAGACAGCTTCATATTGTCCGTTGTTTCCGCTGTGTGTGATAAAGAGTTTAACGTTCGAATGGGCAAGGATGTCGTTCTGCGGTAGCCACTGAGATATCATCACGTTGTCTGGGATGTCCAGCGCGTCTGTGTTTCGCATTCGCCATATCACCCGGTATCCTTCAAGTCGGCGAAACGCCGACAAAAACTTTTCGGCAACAGCGACCGGGAAACTGGAAGCTATGGTCCCGAATGTCATCAAAACCACTCCTTTCTCGGCGTCTTCGATAAACTTTCTCATATCAGGAGAAAGGTTGCCTGCGGCCGGCTTTACCGTTAGGCCGCCAACTTCTATCATATTTGGCATCCTTGGATGTGGATAGTCCAGTACAAAGCTATCCCTCGGGTACAACCACAGCAGAGATCTGGCCATGAGCTCATCGGCCGAACTGAATGAGCCGTATTGCTGGTACTTATTAATGATCTCTGAAGGAGGGCCGGGAATGGCAAATGAAAATACAAACGTACTGATGAAGTTTACCAGCCTCTGGTAGAAGCTCATGCTCTCCGTATATGGAAGAACAATGTGTGGTACAAAGGACGGCAGCCACGGGACCCTGGCTATAAGCGGATCGACTAGATCACTGTATGTTATCCACGGAACCTGTAGTTTATGTGGTACGAGATAGATGCACTTTGTGAATAGAAAGCCGTCGATGATTACCAGATCAAACCGTTCCGTCTTCATGTGTTCCAAGAGCGCGTTATTCTGCGTTGTCCATGTAACACAAGCAGCATTTGCCCTACAAAACGGCGTGCAACAGAATCATTGAGTTTTCTAGAATAGACATTCGGCAAACAAAGGTCGAAGTGGCCTACACTGAAAGCGATGACGCCATTGACTGTAAAGTTGTGAAATGTACACCGATATTTCATAGCAAGGCTGGCATAGAATAGTAGTAAATAGATTATACTGTGCCTTTGTAACGCTTGCTCGCTTCCTGGGCATCAGCCAGAACGCTGGAACATTGCCAGAATTAAATGTTTACAGAACTACAGAATTCGTGCATCACTGATTTTAATCTCAGTTACAAGTTGTGGTTTCAAGTGATTAGAAGTATAAAGTGAGAAGCCAAGGATGGGCTCATGAAACGTTGAATTTTGAGTGAGAAAAGCTATATTTCTCTCGCATATTGAGATACTGAAAACCACGTATGTGGTCGTAGTCTGACAAAGAAACTACGTTGAACGTTGAAAACGCTGATTGAATCGAATCTGTGACGGTTCGGGCGTGCGGACACGAAGCCTTCACTGACCGGGCAGGAAGGTGTTGTCGACAACCGAGAATTTCTGGGTAATTCCGGGACTACGTGAAGTGTACTGTGCGACCTGACGTTGAGATTATTTTCAGCCAACTACAGGCGACATCAGCAGAAAATGTGGAAGTCGAACGATGGCGAATGGAAGCGTAGAATTTGAATCGACGAGCAGCCATCAACAGGCGTGTTGCATTTTGCTAGCTTGCTTAGCCGATTGCTTTGTCGCAATAAAAAACGATTAAATGATTACATTGCCAGCCATTTTACGTATAAATGTGTTGGTAGTTGTATAAACTAACAGTTATGGCACATTATTTTGTGTTTGTCACAATATATTATTTTGAAACGTTAACTGGGCGTTCGTTGTGATCGCTATTGGCAGCTAGAATCGGTAAATCAGCTAAATAAACAATTCATTTCTAGCCATATACATAGCAACCGGCCTAAGTCTGCATTGGCACAAATAATGTTTTGTCACATTCGTCACTCTGCTAAAGTCGTTGGACGAAATGAGATGCTAACATTAACAAAAAGCCCAGCTGTCACTATGGAGGGCCGACCGTACGCAAGTGTCGGAAAGTCAGCAAATGATTTTCGTGTCACGTGAAAGGACTTATGTAACTTTCTATTAGTGCTCATTGGAATCATGGTTCTATCTTTCACCGTTTCTGAGATAAGTCATACCATTTAGCCACAATAATGCGTACTAATCTTCAAGGTCATCCAAGGTCAATGATTTTCGTGTCATTTGAAAGGCACAATATGCGACTTCGTATTAGTGACAAATAACAACCTAAGCTCTATCTCTCACCGTTTAGCCACAATACATCGGTAACAGACAGACGGACAGACGACAGCTCGTAGCAAAGGACCAAACCTTTAAGCTTTGAGCTTTACAGTTGGGCCATAAATTATGAAAACTAGCCTATCGAAACATGACCGATATTTCACTTGTCATCAATGGCGCCTTGTCATTTATGGCGTCTACTCCTGCATGCATAGGCCTACTCTCGATGCGGTCACAAGTAGAACATCCGTTATTGAAATTACTGTCCCAGATAGTAAGAAATGTTGGAACTATTTACTGTTTCCGTATGACTGGAATCAGCGACAACATGTTTGCTCGTGTTTCCATCGCCCTTCTGGTGATGTTGTTGATTATACTGTCGTAGTCGAACGGAACGCCGTCATCCAGCGAATCCTTGTATCTCACGACGTTGATTTCAGGCCGAGGTTTCAACACTGTCTCGTTCAGTCGAAAGTTTTCGCCGACCAAGAAGCTGATGTTGTGACCTCGGTCGGCCAGACCTTCGGCAATTATAGCGAGTGAGAATGCGTGACTTTTCAGCGCCAGCGGAAACACAAGAATGTTATACGCGCATATGACTTGCGCGCACAAAATCGCAGTAAGCACGAACCGAAACGTCGAACAAACCACAGCCGAGTTCATGTTGTGACGATGACTGCTTCAACACTTGCGTCACAATCGAACAATAATAATACAATAACTCTATCAGTAAACAATAAGTTCTATCAGTCACTCTATCAGTAATGTATCAGTTACATTCTAGCGCAACACGTCGTTCATTATAGCTTACTTATGATTTCTACTTTCTCACAATATAACAGAAAATTAGACATTTAATCATTTCCAGCAGTGGCAATTCAGATGGCGTATTACCGTGTCTTATTTCTAGTACGAAGTCCCAAAAGTTAAACACTTTTGCATCTCTCAGGTAACGCGCAAGTGTAGGCCTATGGACTACGTTATAGGGCCAAAACACGTGTAACGGTATATGTTAGCGTAATATTATGCCTACAGAGTATAACTAGAGTTACCTAATATCGACGTATGCCTATAGCGAACAAACGCGAAGATCATCTGGTGATCTATAATACAAGGTGTACATTCAACTATAGCAAGTATAAGCAGCCTACATTGTATGAGCTTGCCTAATGCCTATTGTACTGTGCGGCCTTGAGCGTCAATAGGCTACGGCTTTTAATACGCTGAAAATTTGCCGCGTGTCAATGAGCCTGTTGCTATCTACTGTACTGGCAGTAGGCCGCAATAATTTTGCAGATCGCAATAATTGTGACATGTAGGCCTATAGAAATTATATAGGATCATAGACCTACGGCTTTGCTAATGAGCTAATGGCCTAGGCCTATGTGGAATGGATAGAGCAAACATTTATACTAGACTTAACTGACATATCACACGCTGGTCTTTCACCCTGTCATGGCTGCGGATTGTCCGACCGTCACGGCACATACATGTAGGCCTGGTGACATTAACTATGCCTGTCAAAGGCACTTTTTACTACATTTACGTCTGCTTGTACATAAAAGTCTATGCAATATTTGACCTCCGATTTACGATAAACTGGTTTAAACGTTTAACCGGTGACCATTGTGTCTGGTTGGTGGCAGCTGAAATAGCTTCCAATCATTCATAATAATTTGTCGTGCAAATTATGACTGTGTCAATCACAGCCTTCAAAGCCGAAATATAGGCAAATGCTCCATTATACGCCGTTTACACGATAAAGCAAACATGAAGCAAACTTAGGCCCTATTTTGAATAGCGTACGTTTGCTTCATGTTTGCTGCTTCGTCGTGTAAACTGGGCATTAGGCCTACTCGCCGGGTGGACGCGATGAGGCAACGCGTAAATGGGCTCGTGACGTCACGCGTTCATTCAACTTCCGGTTTGATCAAAGCTTCCGCACGGCCTAGCTGATAAAAGTCGTTTCTTTCACGCCAGTCTTCAGCTTGCAGCCGAAATAGCCTACTTAGTACTTAACGTCGGTGATATGAAACACAATATTAGGTCTGTAAGCTTAAGCGGTTAAACTCTTTGGCCTATTATACGCTCGTGATGAAGATTTTAGTTCATGATGGCGGCAAGAATATGTCTGAAGATTGGTGTGGTGGTCTCGTTCGCATCACTAGCAAAGATCCCTGTGTTCACAGCGAGTGATGAGGTGGATTGTAGAGCGGCGGTGAAGAGTGGATATGTGTCCGGCGACCCAGTTCCACACACGTGCACCGCACAACTTCCACTCAAGGATACCGAGACAGAGATCATCAACTCTGTCAGAGACGAGTATCAGGATTACCCCGTTAGATGTCGCTACGGTAAGCAAACTACTATCAGCTTTGAATACTTCACTAATTTATTAATGAGTATGGCGTCTGTTCTTTGTCTGTTTGTTTATTTATTTTTCAATGCAGCAATGACAGTAATACAAGAACAGAAGCGAACAACACTGGTTCCGTGCAACATGCGGTGGAACAACAAGGCCCAAAGGCGCACTTACTGCTGTCCATCTGGCGGCTCTAGCCTATCTAGAAAATACGCGCACAGAGAGAGAACAGAGATGTAAGCTTAGGTATTTATGTTATGTTTGAATTTGTGGCCAAAAACCGTAAAAAGTTTGATGCTATGTCTTTACTTCATCTATTTTACGCAACGATCGTTGAGCTCTCATCTGTCTTGATTCGACTCAGGCAAAGACTACTGCGGACCGACGTCCACCTATGACATACGTAGGGGAGAGATCCAGTGGCCAGTAACGGAAGCCGGTGTACAGAGAGTTGTACACTGTCCGTACGCCTACCTTGACGCGTTGTACGCAACGTTCGACTGCTCACTGACGTACGCCGCCAATCAGACGGTCCGATGGAGCAACCTGCAGAACAAAACCTGTCCTGATCCGCCATTTACCCGAGCTATCGATGATCTTTATAAGTCAGTCGTAAGTACACAAGATCACTTTTTCGTCATTTTGTAAACATTGTTATGATGCCTATGCGTAGTGTGGGGGCGGGGGAGGTAACCTTATGTTTTCCGGCTGTTAGGCTTAGTCTGTCTGTGCGTGCATCAAATGTTAATATAGGCATACTGTCTTACATAATAGCTGGACATCAAAACTTCAACATTCTGAGACCAGAATAAATTTTGGCATTTAAGGTCAAAATTCAAGGTCACCGTTGGGCCATTCGTGTTCAACGCTGCTTTTCTGTTCTTGTTAGCATGTGGATGAAATAATGAATAGCAAATTTTATTTTCAAAAGATACAGACAAAACACTGTCTCTTATTGGGCCGCCCGGAACGATAGTCATAAAGGCCGTATGTTTTACAACAGTTTTTCTTCTTTTTTTCATCGCGAAATTTCCGAGGTTCGTAGACCGATCTCCGCGAAATTTTGCCGCATGTTCGAAGCATGTTCAATTTATAAACGCCGGTTCAACAATTTGGAGGTCTGTTTCCAAAAAAAATTTAGGGGGGCCAAAACGTGCTAAATTTGGCGCGATTTCGGACCCCTTTTTACTTTGAGCGCGAATATCTCTGCAAAAACGAATAGAGACATCCAAAATCTAAAAATCTGGTGCACGACAGCGTTCCCTTCCGCGTTTAACGAAAAAAGTTCGGTGAACTTTGGTCCACTAACCACGGAGATTTAGAGGTGCAATTGTACCCGCAAAATCAACTTTTTCGGAAAACCATATTTCGGCCCCTAGGGGGTGCTGCGCTCCGAAATTTTTTACACGTGCTATAAAATGTCTAAGTCTTGCTAGCCCACACCCCACCAGAAACAAGGGTTCCCCTTACAATTTTTTCAAAGGGGGGGTCAAAAATTGGCTTATAATTCAGCGTATTAGCGCCTATAACTTTGGGGTTAGGGGAAGTAATCCCATGAAACTTTGCCACATGGCGTGCCATAAAAGGGGCATTATCCCTTATATACAACATTTGGGGGTCACCGCCACCCTTAAAATTTGGGAGGGCAAAAACGTGCAAAATTCGGCGCGATTTAGGACAACTTTTGAATTTGTCGGCAAATTTGTATCTGGTGAACTTTGGTCCACTAACAATAAAGTTATAGATGTAGATGTTGACCCACCCAAAATCGACTGTGCGCGCGACTTTGAATAACTTCAGAGTTTGGTCGCGAATATCTCCGGAATGAATCAAGACATCAACAACTGGAAACAAATTTGATCGACCGCCATTACTTCCGCGTTTGACGAAAAAATTGGTCAAATTTGGTCTACTAACAAAAAAAGTTTGCCGGTGCCCGTTGTCTGTTTGTCTCGATTTCGCGCCGACGCTACGGCCTGCTGATTTAATTTGTCTAATTTTCTGTTATATTGTGTTGATTAGGGTATAGATGTTAGTGTTTCTTCTGGAGCCTTTCTGTTTTGGGCTAGCATTTTGTTGTTTTTATTTGTGTTGCTGGTGTTGCCAATGTCAGTGCTGAATGAAATAAATAAATAAAATAAATCATGCACGTTCTGGTTATGTGTCGTAGTTAGCAAAGATGAACGAGACGGGAGAAGCGCCGTGCGGGAGAATCATACGCAGCATAGACCCACTGTTTAGAACGAGACATTTCTTCCTGACACACCCGGTCTTCCCTGGCGAACTCTACCAGCTCACTGCCATGACTCGGCTCTACACCGACTACTGTCTGACGTCATCGGCGTCGCCTAGCAACGAGCTGGTGCGCCTATGGTCGGTGGTCGACCTGCTGTTCAATGACTCGCTGGCTTTCATGGACGCACGCAACTTCTCCAGGCACGTCTCGTTCTGTCTCGTACACTGGACTAAACAACGTAATGGAAACTCTTTCCCGAGCCTCAGACTTCTTTCAATAATAATAGGCGGAACCGCTTTTTGTAGCGCAGCAGCGCAAGCGATTTCGCCTATTCCTATATACACGTATGCCTATGCATTTCTCCGTAACGTCGTCTGTCTGTGGTCCGCCACATTTGTGCACATGGTCCGAATTACATAACTTTTCTATATTCGCAAAATTAGCTTAAGCCGCATGTTACCAGGTTTCAAGCAATTCCCTAACAAGTCGAAAATAGTTTTTGTACAGTTTTTTTTCTCTCGAATTTTCGGACGAAGATGGATATATTTCTAATGAAATGTGGCCTTAATAGGCCTAAGCCAGCATATAGTGGTCGATATTTCGCAGCGATGGCGACCGAAGGCCTTGTGGTGCGGGGCCATAAAAACGGCAAACTGAGCAAAGTAAGCCAATTACAAAACTAGAAATCTTTATCGACCATTTGCAAGGCAATGGGTGCTTTCATAAGCTCCAGGTGAAACGATGATAATGTTGGTCACATGTGCAGTTTCGTTCAGCACATGACGCAGTTGTTTCCTGCTGGACGTGAGCCGTTCAGGTTTGAAGGGCGCAACGTGCACGTCGAACACGTAGTCGAAACCGACGATGACGCAATCGTGTTACGTCACAGCTTGACCAATGACGTCAGCACAGTCTCCGCAACTCTCAGCACCTTACCTGCCAACCGTCCAGGTGTCGACGCGTGTTTTACAAACCAGATCATTGTATAACTAGCCATTCAGGTCAACTAACTGAACTCAGCCCGACCATCCCCAATGAGCACCAGTAAAAGCTTCAGGGGCGTAAACGGGCACATGGTGCAATAGTCTGGCTGTGCGTTCGTGTCTGACAGTTTAAGCCACGTGTAAAATGTGTATGTTGTGCGACCCGGGAAGGGCCTATGCATTATCACTAAAGCTGGCTTTCCGTCTAATGCAAAGCACGCAACGCAACGTACGGACGCAACGCAACTGACGTACAGCTGACACAACGACCGCTTCTAACTTTGCGTTTTGGACGTTGCGTCAGCTGCATTTGTTGCTTAGGCTACTTTTTGCGTTTGTTGCCTTTGTTGCCTTTGTTGCGTACTTTTTGCATGCGTTGCGTACGTTACGTACGTTGCATCGGATGTTGTTCGTTCTGCAGACGTCACGGGCTGGACTTTCGTAATTACATGGTTCTAAAGCTGTTTGCTGATTGTTTTTACATATTTCATACAGGTCCGGGTCGTGAAATTCGCATGAGAGCGATACTTCTGCTGCAGACTGGAGGCGCCGCAGTGCCAGCTGTTCGTTTTCTTTTGCATCGTCTAGTGGGTCATGTGCACCTACCAGTTCCACCCCGACCTCCACTCCAACCCCCCGACAGTGCCACCGGGCCACCAGACTTACCTGCTCACGCGTTCGCAAACCCCGAGCAAACGACGCTTAGACGTATCATCAGATCATCTTTTTTTTCTGAATCGTTTTATTTCTCGTTCTTAACCAAGTGGATTGGTTTTTCGTCATGCCGACTTTTAGCTATTTCAGTGTATATTGCCCCCTTTGGACTTGCTCAACCAATCTCTGTTTGTTTCTGTAGGCTTATAGTTCTGTTGCTTGCGTGTCATCAGATCATCGGAAAACAATGATTCCAGTGACGGGCGGTTTCGGACAGTCACCGAAGAAAGTTCTGACATAACCACTGGAACCACCGCGAAGACAGTGACAGAAGAAGCTAAATTATTGAACTCATCCTGGCCATCCCCCGCGGGGACAGTGACAAGGCTTCGCTCTATTTTCGACGTATACATCTATCAGCAAGTCAACATGATTGGACCGGTGATTTACGTCAGCTTTGTGACCGATGAAAACACGACCACGTCCAACAACGAATTTGAACTTCTCCTGCGACATCCGCAATATAAAGAGGTCAAACTTTGTACGACTTTGTTCTATATTATAGGCTTATAGACTAGGAGTAGTGCCACTTGTGCTAGGCGGCGCCTATACTTGCGGTAAAGTTAAATCAAAACATTGAAACAAAATCGCATGCGATAAACAAAATAACACTTAATACCGTCGTCGTTTCATACACCTTCACTTTGGTTGCTTTGCTTTGTTGTACGAAGTACAACTAGACAACACTAGACATCTGCATATCCACAAGACTGGCAAGGGTCACTGTGGTCATTGCACGACGGTCATAGGCTGCACCGTTTGTGCAAAGTGTGGTGTTTGTTAGTGTCTCACCTCAGACAGAAACTACTATTTGGACTATTACACAAAACGTTAAATAGCATGAGTAGTTAAGCAATCAACATATTTTTGCTGTAGTTTTATACTGTGGCAAAGGTTTTTGTATTATTGTTATAACAGGACCGGACCTACTGCAAGCCCACTGTTGCCATATGGCAACATCACTTTATTCCACTTATGTGACTGTTGACTAAAAACTGCTGTGTGATTTACATAGCATTACATATACTAGTCACAAAAACTGCATCTATAATTTTTTTGCTGTCATAAATAAAATCCGGGCACGAAAGGGTTAAACTTTGTTTTTTTTGTCGCACACTTAAGCGCACCGCCACAAGTTTCGCACTGTCTGATATTATCTGCATACAGGGCCTAAAACTATTTTTGCAGCATGTCTGTGCCCATCTGCAACCATTTTCACGTTAGAGGAGCTAATAGCGGTAGAATAATGCCTTTTAAGGGGGTATTTATCTTTCGCTTTCTCGTTCGTGGGGGCTCTCTTTGCCCAATGGCATGAAATTTTGTCGCAAAATACTAGAACTCTAAGCTATCATGTGGTAAAAACCCGAAGTTTTTATCTCACCTGGTGTTAGAAAGATACCGAGACGTGACAGACACCAAGACAGACAGAACAAGAAATCTGAGCTAATGCTCATGAGACGCGGGAGAGCATATAGCAGTTCCTTTTCGCAGGTAATCTTGGTCTATTTTTTATCCATTTCGTCGCAATTCATTCTTATGCAGCCAAAAATTGCCAAAAAATCACTAAAACCCTTATTTTAGAGTTTAAGGTCAATTAAGGTCATAAATTTTGACAATTCTAAGAAGCTCGTCGCTAGTGCTCTTTATGTTAAGCAGCATGTCTGTGTTTATCTGCTACCATTTTCACGCTAGACAAGCCAACAACGGATAAATAACCGCTTTTTAGAAGGGTACCCTTCTTTGACACTCGCGTGTGCAGGCCTCCTTAAACCTAGATAGTTCTGACTTGGATTGCTAAAATCTACATTCAATGCTGAAAATTTCATATGCAGGTTGTCTTGGCCTATCTCCGGCCATTTCGGCGCAATTCACTCTTGAAATGTGTGTCGCAGCCGAATATAAAGAAAAGTTTCCTAAAACCTCTTATTTTAAAGGTTCAAGGTCATTCAAGGTCATCGATGTTGACATTTCTAAAAAGCTAGTCGCCAGTGCTTGTTATGATAAGCAACATGTTTGTGCCTATCTGCAACCATTATAACGCCAGACGAGCCAATAGCGGTAAAATAACATCGTTTTAGGCAGTGCCCCTCTTTCGCTTTTTCGTTCATAAGGACCCCCTTCACTCAGCGGCATGAAGTTTTGTCACGAAATACTAGAGACTCTAAGCTATCATATGGTAAAAACCCGACGTCTCTATCTCACTTCGGCTTTGATCAGTACCGGGACGTGACAGACACCAAGACACCAGGACAGAATTGCCATAGCTAATACGCTCTATATAGGTGGGCTATGCTAGCTCTCGCGCGTAAAAATTATCTGCTATGTTGCACAATACGCACGTAAAATGTGAAACTTGTGCACTGATTTAGAAATTTACTAGCAACAGCACGTCAGAAGTTCAACCAACTTGTGGCTATGCATCGTATCAACCTAGTTCCACAGCAAACGATCAAAACGGTAAGCGGCTGTATGCAGACAAGAAGTCCAGCTGTCGCTAATATAGCCAACTGTACTGGTTGTCAGTGGACTTTAATGTCGTCCAAGGTTAATTATTTTTATTTTATCTAAAAGGGCATATGCCACTTTCTATTAGTGAATTATAGTAAATTAGGCCCTATCTCACACCGTTAGCCACAATAGCGCGTAACGGCCTTCAAAGTCAATGATTTCCATTTTATCTGACAAGGCATATGTTACTTTATATCACTGATTAATAGTAACTTTGGCCGTATTTTTCATCGTTTTTGAGATATGTCCAGTTTTCCGTTGAAAAACGCACATTATCCTACCTTTCTTCATTCAACCCCAAACTTGAAAATGTTTTTTGCATTACCGGTAGATTGCTGAAATTTTGCATGCCTAGGTTCAAGACACAGGGCTAATTAACTTTTTTTCATTGCGACTTACCATTTAACCACAATACATCTGTAACGGACGCAGAGACAGACGGACAAACAAACAGACAGGACAGACGATAACTCGTATTATAAGCTTGACCTTTACGTGAGCATGATCGGCTAAGAAAACACTAGAACGGCGGTCCATCATTCATAAGTAAGTAAGTAAGTAAGTAAACGATTTATAAAGCGCCAAAGTCTCAGAAAGAATCAGGGCGCATAGGATGATAGACGCTAGGTGGCAGAAAAGGCTGACTGAAAGTAGGTTTTATCAGTACTGTACTGGTTGTCAGTGACTTTCAAGGTCGTCATCAGTAGGTTTTATCAAAAGTAAAATAAATAAAGCATCTATGATAAATTTTAAAAAGAAAAATAGACTTATTCTGCAACATTACGTGATCCAAGTTGTTCGACAAAAATATTTAAATGTGCTGCGATTTTTGCTTGCTAACCGGTGAGCGCAAATGTTCTGCTTTATTGGATATTGTGCAGATGTTGCGTCAGTACTGGAGTGGTCGGACGTAGGCTGCGAACTGCGTGAACTTGATGGCGATAAGCTCAGATGCAGATGCAACATAAGCGCTGGATTCGTTACCGTGCTGACCGAAACGCAACCCGTAAGTCCCTATAGCTATACTCGTAGCTATAGTCTCTCGATCAGTGGACAAGAGATAGCTGCTGTCAACTAAACTATATAACGTCTTCTAATCGTCCTGCTTACGAGACCTGATTCTGCTGTACTTTGGACATCGCATCATATCGCTAGTTAGTTTATCTACTGTTGATGTAACATACTGTAATGGCTCCGTTCGGTATTTTTATAAGTCGCTGTAATTATTTACTACACAGGATCACCGTTCTGATTAGTTTAGTTCAGTTCAGTTGGGTAACAGCATTCTGTTTAAGCAAAGTTTTACCGGGTATAACAAAAGTTGTGACGGCTGCGCTGACGCTACGTAGTAGTACTGTAGTACTCGTAGCGCTGTAGCAGCAAACATCTCTGTCTTCAGCTGGCTGATGAAATGTCCAATAGTCAGCGACATGTTCTTGAGCTCCTACGGCAAATGGTTCTGTAGCCAAATCACCAAGATCAGCGGACCGCAGATTTCGACGGCTTGAAATTGCCGTCACTGGAGCGCTCACATTTAGGGCAGCAGTTTGCCGACTATCATGTCTCGCGAATTAAATCATGCTCAGCTCGCACTGGTATTTTTTCCACAGTTCTCGGCTATCTGGGCATGTTTTTTAAGGTACGATACCACATTGTTTCGAGTGGCATAAGCTCGTAATTCGTAGGATTATCCACCACAGCAGTGCGGTATCTATTGCACAAAACAACGGTGTGTCGCATTTATTGGCACGTGCGTGCTTTATTGGCAGTAGTGCTGTAAATGGCCAATGAACATCTACTGTACGACAGTCGACGACTGTCATCGACAGTTGAGTTAAGTTGAGTCGCGTCGTCGTCGCATAATACGCAGTGACAATGTCAAATGCGACAGCGACGCCCGGAACAAGACAGGAATTTGAAGCAACAGGCAAAAAATGTAGGCCTACCACCGGCAGTGAAAACATTACGACATCGGCGACACTTTGACCAGTATCGAGCAAACAACACTTTTAAATATAATGGATAGACAATTGAATAAATAGATAATTGTCTATTATTGCCCAGTTTTGCGGTGTCAATAGCCTCTTGCAGTCCAAGTTCATTAACATTGTTAGTGGTTCTGGCCTTAACGTCATGAGGGAAAAATTTAACATTATTATACCAAATTTGGTTCATTTACGCAAGAAACATTGAATGTAACAGAACCCTACCCTGATTAACTCCGCTGGCATGTCAACGCAACACAAATCGATTTGCTAACGTGTTTGTATTTTGCAGCTGGGGATGAGCCCTTCTGAAAAGGGTAACGAAAAAGAAAAATCTCGTGCAAATGACCTTTCAACTTTTCTTGTGAGTATAATTTTGTTTTTACAGCGTTTGCGTCAATTATCATCTTTTGTGGCCAGTTTTTTTCGCACAACTTGCACAAATTGCGCAACAATTCCTTAGCTTAACGTAGTGTACCGTCATTAAATCAACACAAAGGCAGCATTTGTCAGTAGATCTACTGCGTTTCTAGCGGTTGGCCAGTAATGTTTCAAGCACCGCATGTTCGCTATATAGATTGACTTTCGATGACGAAAAGCCAACGAATTAATAAACTGGCAAAATCGAAAGAAAATGTTAACTACAAACTTTAAATCATGCCATCGTAGAACGATTCAGATTGCAGATGGCAAAGAGTATAAAGAAAGCAAGTATATGCAGCGACTGCAATATAAAGTCTATCTGAAACGAGGTAGATCGCCGGTAGATTTTAGATTCATAGCATAATGACAAGTGTATGGTTGTAGGGATTTCCTTACAGATACGAACTGTACATTGTCGGACAAGTAATGAAAGCCGTGTCATTGGCCTGTCTACTGGCGACAATCTGCACATACGTCGTTTTCCCGTGAGTCTGTACCCAGACATGTACAACAAAATAAAAGAATATGCAATACAAAATCCAAAAAAAAATATTTTATTGTATTGCACTTTATGCATGAACCTCTGCAGCAAAATACAACTTCTTTGCGCCACTTTCTTTTCTACGATGAAACGTAATCTGCTGTTTATTTTTTATTTCATTACACATCTACGAGGCTTATTGTCGCACGACGCGTTACGTGAAGTCGTCGGATGTCAAAATGTCAAATACTTCAAAATGACTCATATTTAGCGTAAATTTAAGTTTGAAATGGCTCGCAACCGGCCCATATGGCACATTATTGACGTTGCAATGTAAAACTAGACTTTTTTATTGGAATTAAAAATACGTAACTGATGCATGTGCATAGACATGCGGACGGCCGCGTACGGCGTCGGCATTTCGTTTGTTGTAAACGACATCAGTATTTTTGCTGTTTTGGTTGTAGTAAAGCTCGTCGCGGTACAGTAACACACATCCTGATGAACCTATGTTCGGCTCTGACAACCTTACTGGCTGTGCTCTACTTGGCAGCAGTTTTCGCCCACTCGCGGCTCGGCTGTCGTGTCGCCAACGTCTGCCGCTATTACCTTGTTCTCGTCTCGCTCTGCTGGAACGGAATCGAAGCCCACAACATGTATCGGATGCTCGTCAAAGTCTTCAACACCGCACAACAGACGCACTTCGTTCTCAAAGCTGCCGTCGTCGCTTGGGGTAGTTGGGGAAGTCGCTGTAAATTAAACTTTTTCAGTAATATTTTATTTGTATTAAACACAGCAGATCCGTGTTTGGCAAGCCATTTAACTAGTGTTGTTGTTTGCGGCCTATAAAGCCCAAATTCCATTACGCTGACTTTGCGACTTTCATGATATGTGTCCGCGACTTTCCCCGTGGAGAAGTTTTGATGAAAGTCGGCGTAATGGAATTTGGGCTTAAACGAGCGCGTGTTCTTGTTGTACAGGCGTGCCAGCAGTTGCGGTAGCTTTGGGATTTGCTGGCAGCGTTAAGACTTTCGACGGAAACTATGACGACTGCGTATTCAGGTAAAATCAGCGCATGAAACTAGAAGCGTCGTGGGTTTAAAACGTACGTAGGGAAGTTTTCCGACGGACACTCAAAATTTCCAACAGAGAAGATATTGAACGCCTAACATATCAATTTTCCCCCAAATTTTTTTGCAACACGGTGGTTTTTAGCTCTAAATTTTGCATTTTTTTCACGAGTATTTTTTTGACAAAGAACAATAATGTTTCGATAATTTTCCGACAGCTCAAAATTCATGGGAATAATAATGCTTTCCCCGTTTCCTGCCACGATACCACTAAAGAGAATAGGTGTTGATAAACGCGAAACGTCGCGCTTGAAATCGTGTAGCAGCGCAGAGTAGCCTATTCCCTTGCCTACAATGTACACTGTATATCCAGGTAGCCTATAGTTTGGGTTCGATTGTTTTATACCCTATACACCCGGATAGTATAGACTAATACTCAGTAGGCTTCAATATGGATTCGCAAACCGCCGTGCGTAGATGCCGGACTAGACACGCCGGATCCTGCGCAAGCTCAGCCGACCAACAGTCAAACAGACAAAGACAGCCAAATGTTTTATTGAGCAGGAGTATAGTAGTAGTTGTAGTAGTAGCTTTTTATGACACAGTAACAATACATGCCATTTACTTAAAACTGCTGCATTACAAACGTTTCCGCAAAAGTAGACTTTCGTAGTTTGTGCATTCGTGTTTGTCGCGAAAATCCAGAAGGCACCCGAAGGAAGTCCTGGTAGACCTTGACTTTGCTGACGACATCGCTTTGCTGTCAGATGGAATTGAACAGGCCCAGGAACTCCTACTGAAAGTAGAGACTGAATGCAGGAAAGTGGGGCTTGGTCTTAACGGCCCAAAGACAACGTCTTTGGCATACAACATAGACAGCCCTCCACCGCTTCAGACGCGCGATGGTACAGTGCTAGAATATGCAAAGGACTTCAAGTATCTTGGGTCATGGGTTGATAGCTCTAGTAAGGACATCGGTGCCAGGAAAGCTCAGGCCTGGCAAGCCTTGAATGGAATGACCAGAATCTGGATCTCCAGAGTGAAGCCAGAGCTTAAGAAAAGGTTTTTTCTATCCACAGTGGAAACCATACTGCCATACGGGTGTGAAAGCTGGTCGATGACAGAGGCTCAGGAGAAGACACTAAGTGGCACATACACAAGAATGTTGAGGAAAGCCCTCAATGTGCACTGGACGTCATACATGACTAATGAAGAGTTGTACGGGGAGCTGCCGACAGTGTGTAATAAG
>Ga0209367_1001012_pt1 | contig 32636 bp, 21 predicted proteins | sample WorMetLIZISLAND2_FD_187412 | JGI IMG/M metagenome (GOLD analysis project Ga0209367, IMG submission 187412) | Marine gutless worms symbiont microbial communities from Max Planck institute for Marine Microbiology, Germany - Olavius geniculatus... ...
AATTTCTCGCAAAGTAACACATGCTATTAAGTGCTGATTCTCTAACGATTATTTTTGTCAAAATCTATTGCTATTGAACCAGGACTGTTGGAGTTATTGCAAAAGGTAGCAGGGGTCCGGTTTTTTTGAGACACAGTGTAGAACAAATACGCAAACAAACCGGGAGATCAGAGTTTTCGGAAATGTACAATATTACACATCATGGCAAAATGATCCGTTGCAAGGTGTAATACGACATAAGCTATAGGTTCAATTATGGGCAATTCACATCTACGACGCCGATGCGACTCAACTGCTGATTGAGTCGCGTCGTATAGGTGTGAATTGGTCATTATGCGACGTTGCGGCAGAATCGCAGGCACATGTTGAACGACTTAATTAATCGTATTATTATGGCAACAAAACTGAGCGAGAACAGAGCAAGGCAGGCGCCCTACTAGAAGTTGATTGACGGTAATTGAGCAATCGGTGTACATAACGAGTATCCTGGAGCTGAGATGACTGGTTTCGCGGAATTTGGAAGCTATAAACATGCAGGCACAGGCGACCAGTTGCAGACAGGTCTTTCTGACCGGCAGCACCGAGACGACATGGTCGAGATAGATCACAGACAGCATAAACACTTCTTCCTCGCAATTTTGCTCCTCTGTTAACTACAACGGTCAGCAGCAGTAACAGTTATGCAACCGGTTTAAAATGTTTCAATATTCATGCTAAATGTCAGACCCCCGAACCTCTGTAACAGTATTTCAAAATTGCGATCTCAAGCTCAGGGTTAGGGCTAACCTTAGCCCTTAGGATTCGGGTGGAAAAGTTTTGCAATAGCGCACGCCCGACAGTGATAGAAGATATTAAGATAGCGTACCTCTAGCATCCAGCTGACGACAGTGCGTCTCATAGAGGGCTGCAGATCGCCCTGAGAGTAGACGACGTGTCCAGTGGTTGTCGACAGCTGACCGTCTTCAGCTCGCAGCATCGTCCTCAGTACGCGGATGTCAGTGCACAGAGCTGCGTCAGCGAACGACCGACGGACCCCGGCGACAGTCTCCGACGACGACGACGTCGACCCACCCTCGTCACAGAACCGACGTATCCGCTGCTGCTGGTCCATGCCTCCAGCGCCGCAAGCGACCAACTCGCTCGTCTTTCGCGCCCTCTCTCGGTCCTATCTTCTAGCAGTAGACCTAGGCCTCAGATCTTACGTGCGTAGTGCTTACATAAGACGCACTTTGCAAAGGTCGCTCCTGGCTAACGACTGCTGAAGTTAGGCTACTCGGCAGGACAAGACTTCACACGATGAAGTCGCGGCTGTTGCGAGATCTTGCTATAGCGTGCCTCACTCAATTTGGGCACATATGCGCTACCTACGCCGCCGCCTCAGCTTTGGCGGCACTAAAACAGCGTACCGCATGCACACTGCAGTGACTGCACAGCGAGCTGTACGTGTGAGCGATGGGAATCGGAAGTATACATGTCGGAAACGTTGCGACGGTTGCGTCTAGCGCTAGTAACGATTAAAGTTTTTAAATAGTTAACTTTACAAAAATAAACGATAAATTAATCGTAAATTTAGATTTAAGGCCGATAGTGGTAATTGCGAAAGAAAATACATTTTTCTTTAGCAAATTTTTACGCGCGACAACCGATCGAATGCTTCGCGCGTCTTACATATAGCTTAGGTGTCCGTCCGTGTTTCTGCCACACTCTGGATCTGTATCAAAACGGTAGCCTACAAGCTAGGATCACGAAATCTTCACTCTGGCTGCCATAAGGACTCTAGTTTTTGTGACAATATTTCGTGCCTCTGGAGGGGCCCTGGATGAGGGGTGCACCCCCTGAACGAAGACGTGAAAGAGGGGTACACGCTAAAACGTCCTTATATACGCGCGAAAGCAGCAGCTTCTGCTTTCAGCGCATCTTAGCCATCGCAATTTTAATTTTTGTATGGAAATCAGTACAAAATTATTTCAAAAAATGAATTTTTTGCATATGTATTATAATGATTTTAGTGATTTTTGAAAATTTGTTTCACATGGTAGTGTAGCAACACAGTTAAAATGTGGTGGGATATTTAATAACTACTTTGTTGCTAACTGTCCACAGTATGTGCCAGTGAAAGAATTTTGAAAATCGGTTAATATTTGGCGAAGATATGGAAAATGACAAAGTGGGACGTTTTTTGGGACACAGTGTAGAAACAGCAATTATTGTGAATTGAACAATGGCTGTTTAGCCTACAATAAAACTCCTGTGTAGGCCTGTTACAGGAGCTGCTAATGGTGTCAGACTATATACCGGCAGTGTCACAAGCCTATTGTCTTAACATGCTGCGTAAACAGATCAAAGACTGTGCAATGGAGTACGTTGCTGCAGAGACTGCATGCTGTTTTAATATGACAGCTCGTCTATCCGCTGCGGTCACAGGTTTACATCCTCTGTAACTCGTCTGATTTAGGGCTAATGACAATTCACCTGACTGTGTGACCGTGAACCATTCTATGTTGATGGAGCATGATGGTCTACTTTAATCTGTGATTTTTCTGGAGTGCATAATAAAGTAATATAATAACATTGAACCAAACCCAGCCCACTAAAACGTGAAAATTTTTTGACCCAACCCAACCCATGGATCGACCCAACCCATGTCCTTGTCTGAAATTGAGTAATGCCTTATTGCTCAATATCAAAAGCTATTGGCAATACAGAGAAAATTGGGCCTAAAACACAGCAAATGCAAAACTGCAAGTTAATGCACTGAAGAAATAACGAAAATAAAGAAATAAAATAAAAAGTATACATAACTAATGTTTTGATGCAGTACTAAAGTCATTCAATAAACATCATCATTGTCGAGAAAAGTAGGCCTACTGATCGTTAAGAAATAAACATGGAAAGTTGAGCCTATCGTGCCTGGTCTTAATTGATTCATGAAATAAAAAGACTTGTTAAAATTAATGCATTCGCACGCCTTTCGAGATTACCACGACTTTAAAACGTCTGCGTCAGAACTTAGATTACGTAGGCCTATAGCCTGTTTAGGCGGAGCAAACTGCAGAGCGAAACCACCCACACGGTATACAGACCTGCCATTTTACTGGCGCGTTCATCGAGTTCATGGGCACTGCAGGCGTACGCATGAACGAGGCATGATAGCGGATGTGCATGGTTGATCAATGAGTCAACTGTATGGTCGTCACTGTCATGAATGGCCTGTTGACCAGGGGTGCAAATTAGGGCCCTTGAGGCTAAAGAAATCATCCATCACCGCATAGGCGTAGAAGGACTCTTTCACTTAGGGGGGGCAGATAAGGCAACTTGCCCGAATATTTAGAACCGGATCATGGTCACTTCGGGCCCTGAGACTTAAGAGCGACTGAGGGCCCCTCCTTCATATATTTGCAATATTGACTTTATTTTAGCTATTTTGTACTGCAACCTTTTTTGCTTAAATAATAAAGGCAAACAAGGGCGGCGCGGAACAAATTTTAAAGTGGAGGCACAGATAACCTGCGAGCGAAGGGAGGAGGACCGGGGGGCAGCTGTCCTTCGTGCAATTGCCCCCCAGCTTCCCTCAGGGAAAATTTTGATGGTGATAAAGTGCCCTCTGGTAACCATACACATGCCAAGATGTGGCTTATTATTTTACTAAACGTCATTTTTGCAAGACAACACATGCAGATATCTGTGATTTCTTTGCATTTCCAAATATTAAAACGCAGGCAAATTTGCAGCTTTCATTGCACGTCCAAAAGGTAAAAGCGTTTCAGCTTCAGGGGGCTTCGCCTGATGCCCCGATCAGGGGCTCTGCCCTGGACCCCAAGCTACATCTTTTCAATGCACACAACAACTAAATAAGGTCGACATTTGGCCCATACTCAAAAAATTTATTGCCCCCTGTGCCCTGGCCCTTGCCACCCCCCGTTGCCCGTCAGCTTCAGATTCCTAGTGCCGCCCATGCAGAGAAAATGCATACTATACCTACATCTATACTACAACAAAACTTGTTCACACAACATACAAGCAAAATGTCGCCGCTCGCCACACTGTGCTGACACGACGTGTGGCCGTCTACGGCACACACAGCACATACCTATTTGAAATTTCAACTGAAAGTCCTCTTCTACATTGGCCAGAGTCACAATCAATCGCAATAAATTAGATGAAACAGCGTTTATGCAAGCCGTGTGTCTAAGCGACGAAAACTGTCATTGGTGGGTTGACATCACATGACCTTGATGTTTGACCTTTTAAGCCAACAACTGGCACACTGATTACTCCTGCTCTGGGGAACGTTCACACGATTTTTCTACATTTTTGGTTTTCCAGTTTGCCCTGTTTGCCCAGTTTGCTCCTGATTGGAAACGCGCTCGTGGCCGACCTCCCATCACTTGGATCCACCAGATCTGCCGGGACACGGGAATATCAGTGACCGACGCTCTGCAGCTAGCAGAAGACCGCTCGTTTTGGCGACAAATCGCAACGGCGGAATGCTACGGCTGAACGCTTCGCGTCTTGATGATGATGATGAGTTTGGAGCCTAAAAAGGGCAAACAGAGGGACAGTTTGGCCTATAAAAACAGCTACAGTAGACTGCAGTACAATACAATATATTACAGAATTTAAAAGAACTAGGTTGGTGACAATCAATGCTCCACTAAAAATGACGACACCTTGCAGCAGGGTCACACTATGCCAGCGGTGTGAATGCGCTTCACGTTTCCATCACGTAACCGGCGACCTACAGTGAAATAATCAAAAACGCAATACATTCATCATGATGCCATATTATGTGCGATAGTATGATAATAATCACAAACTAAAAACAGCCCAATCAAAACTGCACAAGATTAAGGCTATTAAAAGCATCTGCAAATGCTTCAGTAGTCGCACGACAAGAAAATGCAAAAGTTCTACTAAAACAATTCCATAAATTTCAACTCCAACACAACCATTGTTTATACACAATTCAAAAGTGTACTATTTTGCCTAAAAAGCACTGCAGCCCAGATTCGTATAAATTAGAAAAATAACACGTCGACAAAATGGTAACATATTATGCAGCCGTCCGCCATCTGCACTGTCACTCATTCCAACAAAGCTTCACTTTCAACAGAGCTAAAAATTAGCACACTGTAACTATGTAATTCCAACGTCCTAACCATTATGCCATCGTCCAATAAGAATGGCTGCATTATAACCGAATCATAATATACTTATACCTAGAAAAGACGATGATGCAGATGACACTGAAGATAAGTTCCAGACCAATGAACGCAATTTCAATGGAGTGGAGAATGACGTCAGCTCGCAGCACGTATGTCTGCCAAATGAGAAGATACAGAAAACCAAAGAATGCTGTGATCGTGAAAATAACTGACAACGCCATGGTCAAAACGTGCTCCGTGAGGTTGCCCTTATAACCTGTGACAGAAGTTAAACAGATCAGTACTGATTAACGATTTATCCAGATTTTGCAGTACACATTTATACAACCAAAGTCACAAAACACGTTCCCAAAAATCAGTACCATATGTATTACAAAATTTAATTAATAAACATCTGGTCCTGCATGGTCAAAATGAATCTATCAACATGTCGCTGAAACGGACATCATCATAATTATCATCACCTGAAGCAGTGCTCAGCAGCATTCAATTGCTGCCATTCCATCCAGCATATTCTTTTTAAGAAAATAAGTATGAGCTCTCCAAAAAGTGTGGACATAATGGAAGTAAAATTTTTCGCAGTGACTATTTGACCAGCAACCGGCCAAATAGCCTGTCAAAACAAAAAATCGCAGTTGCTACCTAGCGAATGACATTATAGATAGTGTATACGATAATGACTAGAATTTGCGTTAATATTATGGTGTAGTGTTTAGGGCTTAGGACAAGAGTTAGGGTCAGTGTTAGGGTTAGAGTTAGGGTTAGAATTAGGGTTTGGGTTCGGGTTAATGTTTTTCAAAGATGTATAAAAACAATAGTGAACACCATTATTAATCTAGAGTACGGGTGGTATATTAGAGGTTGCTGCAGGCAATGGCAAAATCTTGCCAAGCGATATCTTGTGATAGTGCTAGCTTGAGGAGCTGCTTGGCTGGACTGTCGACCCGTGAGTCTTCGACCAAGGTCGGGCAGCTGCTCCGGTGCCGCCGTGTCCGTGCGGCGACGCGACGGCAACCGGCTGCCGGTCAAATATCCTGTGCCCAAATTTTAGTTAGAGATAAAACATAATTGTTAACCAACCTGCAAGGAAAAGCAAAACTATCAGGAAGTAAACTAACCAGATAGAGAAAAATAATTTAAGTACTCAAAGACTTATGATCATAGCTTGAAATTCCCCAGGTATCAAACTGTTAATAGCAACAGATACTAATGGCAAATAAAAAATTAGTAAACCAAAAAAAACTTGGTCAAGCAAGTGAGATAAAGTACAGTAATTGCAATTGTCTGTAAAATGACTTGTTATACATACCAAGAAAAATCCGTACAGCCTCAAGTCCAGCAAGATCAAAAATGAGAATAATTTCAGCTGCAAGGGCTTCACCTTTATATGGAAACGAAATACCTGCAAATACATACAGTGACGGCCTATGAAAAAATGCCACATTTATTGTTACTACCAGGTATAGACTAACTGTCACAAACGTAAAGTTTTAGATAATTTCTTTCCATACTTCTCAGATAAACTGCAGAAAAAGCTGGAGCAAATCTCACCTCATGTCTGTAAAATGTGAATATTAATGCAATTTTTCATTGATATTACTAGCCAGAATACTCTGCATAGCATCAGACCTTAATGCTGGTGTAAGATCACAAAACAACCATTCTTTCTGCCTGATAAGACTTATTTTTAGCTTCATTATTTTATCAAAGTGGCAAATTTTATTCAAGCTTCTTCTGCAGTTCATTGGTAACCACAAGAGTAATAGTATTATTATTACCGATCCACATTTGCCAAAGTTATCACAGAACATAAGAAGCAATAGTCAGCTGAAAAAATCTGCACATAAATAGTTTCACAAAAGTGACTGTTTTCATGTGCTTTACTACTTCATGTTCAAATAAATGCCCCGTTGTCATGTATTGTACTGGAAGACGAATATCTTACTGGAGCAACTGCAGCAAACATACCTTTGTATGTGAACAATGCTAGATTGAGAAAGAAGCACAGCCCAAAATACCAACTATTAAAGTACAACAGCATCTGCAATGGTAATGATGATCTCTGGAATTTCAGATAAAGAAAAAATCCAACATTCATAATACACACATTTCTTGCTCTCACAAAAATGCTATACATTAATAATTTATTTACTAAAATAGCAGGAGTTCAGGCAATTTTAACAATTTTTTACTAGCATATCAACTAGTCTAAAGTGTATATTTTTATTAATGCTCATATAACAAGATGTCTTTGAAGCAGTGTAATGTTTTATAAAGAAAAGCACTCAGCAAAGACATATATTAATTAACTTTCTGTACATTCATAAAATCGCACTAACAATAGATGGTAACATTTTGGACTCAGTATTCTCTGTATATATATTTTATTCACAACTGATGCTACAACTACTAAAAATATTTCCATTAATGCACTACCACATGTGTCAACATGCACTCAATTCAAGGAACAAACTAAAAAGTTTACACACGTACGTGTACTCAGCAAGACATATATTAAACATTCATGGGCAATTTTTGCAGTTCCTATGCCAGACAATACTAACAACATCTATCATTCATGGCCTTATACAATATTTTGGTTAAAAGCCTACAAATAACTAATAACTACTGTAAAACACAACTGTAAAAAGATACAACTAATGATCGGCTATAGTCTGAAATACAAACACAAGTCACAAATAAATATAGAGTTATATAGACAAATCACAGTTCAGTAATATACAGAAATTACACTGCTTCTAATCTAGCTCTGCAAAATCACATAACAAGAGGGTGCGGCCATTGAGGGGCCGCCCGCTATGGGGCCATCCTTGCAGTTGAGTACGTGCGTGCTGTTTTGGGGCTTTCTAAGTCTGTGCAAGGTGGCAAGGGATCCTTACGCCACCTGCCAAATATCAAGTTGATCGGACAACAGGCGGCGAAGTTATGGGGATTTTTCGCCAACATCGCAATTAGCCGCTGTGATCAAGACCTCTGACCCCTTGACCTTGAAATTGGTCCACGGGGTGCTGGTGTCCCAGGGACCCTTCCTACCAAGTTTGGTATTCGTAGATCTTTTCGTTTTCCCTCTAGGTGGAGGCACGAGACAGACAGACACACAGACAGACGGACAGGATCAACACATGATGGGGCCTCCTTCTAAGAAGGACGGCCCCATAATAATGTTATAATTATTATAGGCTAATTAGTTACTTATGACTTATCCATCCTGCATTTTCACCTGTTTTTCATTTTCAGCTCACTCACTTACTCACTGCTGCGTGTAACCGGCTGTGGGTCGTAGCGCCCTCTACGTTGACCGGTCGTTGGCAAGAGCCCATGCGTCGGCAGCAGTGAGTCCAGTGTCCCGTACAATCTAACTCATCCATGTAGTCCGTGGTCTACCAGTGGGGCGATTCCAGTCGTGGTGTGGTATGTCCCCGGACCTGGAATTTACTGCAAGCTTCAGGGCCTGATGTGCTGGTGTGTCAGCTGCATCCCCCAAATTCAATCGACCCATCTATAACGCTTGTCGCAAAAGTTTACTAGCCTAAAGTCTGAGACAGCAATGTTGGGTTAAGGCTAGGGGTTACAGTTAAGGTTCAGGCCTGTAACCAATCAGGACAATGGTACTATTTTAAGGCCACCGGGAATTCCCGAAAAGAAATTCCCGGAAATTTAGTGTTCTTCAAAGTCCCACAAGAATTCACAAGAATTTCGTAAAAATTTAACTTTTTTGCATTTCCAGGAATTTTTTGTCTAAGACACAGTCTACATTATCACTTTCAACTGCATCTAGCATATTAGCAAATCAAAATTTATCAATTACTAGCTATACATAATGAATATCATACACTGATACATCACCATGCGTGATATTCTAAGATGCAGGGGTGTGCCGAATACTCGAATACTTGATTACTCAAATCCGAAATCAAACTCAGAGCTTTTAAGAAAATGTGAAAAAATGGTTAAAAAAACTAGACATGGATGTGCGATTATGTGATCAATGTAATATGTGTGTGCCTGATTCTTTTTAAATACTGTTTTTGCTAGCTAGTGTAGGTCCCTAATAGCTGCAATAACTAAGTCTTAGAAATTGGGAATTTTCATGAATTTTTACAAAATGGGGGAATTTTCCCCTACCAAAAGGACAGTTCCCAGTGGCCCTGCTTTGAACAAATTTAATGTCTGCAAAAATAATTTAAATACTAATAATTTCAATAAAGATGAAGTCTTCCAGGTCAAAAAACATGGATATTTTTTAATGAATATGCCTATGAAATGACATCACTTATCTAATAGCAATGCTTCTGCTACTGTAATAAAAGTCATAATTGAGAGTTGTAGAAAAAAAGGACTTCAGGATTTTTTTTCACAAAATGGGAAAAATTTTTCACCTGCAGAATGGGAATTCCCAGTGGCCCTCCACTACTTACTGACAACCACCAAAAACAATCAAAAACTGTTGTGATTGGTAGTTTTCATTCATGGTTAGAAATAGAGTTAGATTTTTGGCACCGAAAACTACAGGAAACGTTTTTGGTAATTTTTGGTATTTAGTGCCACCATTCCAGGGGTCACCACATTATACATCCTAGTTACAAAGCATGTAGTTAGGGACGGGCTGTGGCCTAAGTGATGCTGACGCAGTAGTAAATTTCTGCATGAACTTTTTATGATTTAGTTTTGCGACACTGTCCACCCATGCTATTCGGTTTATCACAATTCCCATAATGCATCGGTCAGTGCAGGTGTTCCGGTTCCACTTCAGAGAGAATGTGTAGTGTGAGGAACGCGGATTGTGGAATTTGGAAAAGATGTATTTTGCGGAATTAAAATTGTGTAAAATGTTCTTGTTGTTGAGTTATGTCAACTGAATAGGTATACAATCCTACAGAGCGCTCGACCACCATGCCCACAAGCCTCACTGTGCCTTGCAGCAGGAGACAGTAGGCTAACTTCTTATCATTGTTTTGGAAGGCCTAAGTTAACTTGATTTAGTATCAGGCTAATAAGTGACCCGTGTTGTATTTTTTACATAGTCATTTTTACACGCAACAGCAGTTACTGCTGTAGTGCATCTTAGCCATTGCAATTCTGTCTTTCTGTCCGTCTGTCTGTCCGTCTGTCACACAGGTGGATCAGTCAAAACAGTGCAAGCTAAGATTACCAAATTTTTCACTGTCAGCTGCCCGGAAGACTCTAGTTTCAGGATCCGTGAAGCTTTTCCATAAATTCGAAGGGGGTCACCCCGAATGAGGACACTAAATGAGAGGGGGGTAGGGAAAATCTGCGATATGGCATTCGCTGAACGAGACATGTCACACCCTCTGGTGAGTATGAGTAAAAACACTATAAACATTATAGCCACCTGTTGTCTGGCGGCCTCTAGTGACTGACTTTGACTTTGTTTTACTGGGCTTTCAAACATGCATTGTGGTTGTTGCATGTTCCCATTTGCATTAGTAGAGCTTTTCTTGTATCTGTAATGTCTTCTTGATGCAAGTATTTCTGATAAATTTGATAGTTATCTCCTAATATCTTTAAGTTTGCAAAAGCACCTAATATCATGCGCAGTCATTGGAGATAGTGAGAGTTAGCTTCTATCAGATTTTGTCATCAGATTTTGTCCTAAAACAGTCCTTCTAACTTCTTATTCTAAAGAATTAAAATTCGACTAAAAACGTTTCTGAAACTAATGCAATGTAGAAAAACTGAAGACAACAATGCTGTACACAAATTAAGCCTAATATATAGTTGAAGCTTACAAATTAAAAGCAATATTTACCTGAGCTGAGCAAGCAACTCAGTCTTTGCGCATTACTTAATCCGACGACTTGGCTCTTGCCGTGGCAACCTTTTTCTCAGTAGACCTATTTGAGTTAATTTATGTAGCCATCTGTGATCATGCCTTCACGGCAGCCGGTTGGTCAAATGAAACAACACAGTAGGCTACCTAATTACCTGAGCCAGCGACTTGGGTCTTTGCACCTCGTCAGGAATCGTTTGTAGATTGGGGCTCAGGGCTACTTGAGTTAACCTTGCATTCGTGTGTGATGTGCTGACTTACGCTCGTGAGTTAACGGACTTCAAAGCGTTTAAGAGTTAAGTTGATTTGAGACTCAAATTATAAGGTAAGCCTACGTGAAGTTGATTATTTGATTTTAGTTGAATTTTGCGGAATGCTGGATGCAGAAAAACTCTAAGGTATAATTTGCAAAACGTTCCGCAGATGAAATTTCACAAAATACACCTTTTCACATTTCCGCAAAGCACGCCTTCCCCGTTTCAGATGCACGATGGGCAGTGATAGGAATTATGATAAGGCGATTGCCGTTGCGATCGCCATATCATAATTCCCATCATACATCTGAAACGGAACCGGAATACCTGCGCTGACTGATGCATTATGAGAATTGTGATAAATCGAATAAATCGCCTGTTGTTTTCGTCGTTCGATTGCTTGTGTGCCACATTTGATTGTTCGCGATTAACCCCACATGATGTATTCCAGATACATGTATGCAACTGTAATTAAGTGTGTTATTTCAATTACTGTTCTGAGATTGCTGAATCATACTAAAAGTTCACATATTCATAAAAATTCATCACCTTGTCCAACCATATTTCGTTAGCAACAGTCTCGACGGAAGCGAGCGATGGCACTGCTTCATAGAATATTTACGCTACGAAGTACGAAGTAACGTAACATAACGCGTGTATAAACGAGCAGTTTGCTTAAGTACTCTCTCTGTCCGGAAAAAAATAATTAATTTCATGTTTTAACAACTTCTTTTTTGTATTGGCAAAAATACTACTTTTTCGCCACTTCGATACTTACCTACCTAATGAACATTTTCCGTTTAATTAGCGTTATGACAAGACGCAATACTTGCTGTTACTCCGTTACTGCAACCCAATTTGTTTCACCGAATTCACCGAAGCCACCAGTATTACTGATGGCATGAGTAAGCACAGGCTAAGCCATGTGTTATGTAAGTTAACGTTAGTTGATCAGTGATAATACGTATAATACGACTCTTATTTCTAGTATAAATGTTTTATTTCAGTTTGTAATTTTATACATGAGTCTTCCCAGATGTCTGGTATGTTTGTGCTGAGTGCCTGTACCTACTAGACCAGGTTCTCTATTAAACCATTACATTTTGAATAAAACATTTTGTAATGTGCATAACCTTAACTATATCCCATGCAGCAGCATAGTGCAATAAACAGCCACAGGACAGAAGAATGTTTATTTCTAGTGAATTCACATTGTACAATCAGGCTTGGTCCAACAGTCAAGAAAAAATGCACGAAGATTGCATGACAAACTAATCACTATAACGATGGAATATCTTGTTCACACATACATCTACCTTAAAAAATAACTAAAACTGCATGTAAGTAAGTAAAATGTGAATTTATATAGCCCACAACATAATATTAACCTCTAATGCACTTGTCAAAAATGGAATATTGTGTTTTCAGTATTTGGCAGTATACAAATAAATCAATGGCTAATATGACAGTATATTAGAGTTCAAATACTCAGACTAACCTATGGGGTAACAATATTTAGGTATACTAAAGATTAATACTGGTAGTGCTTCAGCACTTCTAACCAGTGAAACTTACCAGGTGATCAATAAAAAGCCCCTAATTTTCATGCATTCATGACTTCATCAGATGTTAGCAAACTTTCAAAATTCTCTTGCTAGACAAATTAATGGCAAAGATCCCACCACATTCTCAACACATATGAAATATAGTCAGCTTTAGAATACGTGTGGCTTGGTAGTGTAACGGTAACGTGCCGAACTTGTAACACTGAGGTTGCAGGTTTGACTCCGAGTCCGGGCACTGCCAGGTAACAACCTTGGGCAAGTTGTTCACCAAGCAGTATAATTTGGTGCGGGTCAAAGGGCGGTGATGCTCTGCGGCTAGGAAAGTAACCGTAGGTCTGGCGTCGCACTGGCCATGCATCACGGACTTGTGGTTTATCCACCTATGGGCTCAACGGCCATCGTATGAGAGATGAGCACCCTGCCTATGCTCCTGATCGGGGCACAGCCTAGTTTTTTAGAATACTGAAAGTTACCCTGCAACTCACTAAAGCTGACAAAATTTTATGAAATTGGTCAGCAACTACCAATGTAACCCCCCGCATTGGTGGATGCTGCAACACAGCCAAGTACCGCACGACCAGCATACTATGTGTCATTCATGTCTGTCAGAAATAGCACTTAGATCCGCTATATGGCAAAACACAGATGGCTACAAACTACAATCAATCAATTAATCACAGCTAGATATATTAATTCTCATAGCCCCACAGTTTCCACACTCCAAGGTCAACTCAGCCTTCCATCCCTCCGGGGTAAGTAAATCATGTACAGGCATGTCCAGCTGGGGTTACGGTAGGGTGTGTTCACCTGTATTGGGTATGATTGTGATCAAATGTGGCAGGTGACACTCCATAGCTTTGTGATGGGTTTCCTAATAAGAACTACACAGCACGTTCTACCTTTATTATTTCAACAGCATCAAAGATGGCAGGACAAAATCAGGACAGATTTAAGACAAGAAAACATAGCTAATGCAAAAGAAACGTGCGACAGCAGTGCATGCATGAAGGCCCACTGCCCATTGGGGTGTTCACGCTAAGTTAATACACAAATACCAAAATCTCCATCTGCATTGCTAAACAAGTTAGTTGCGTGGCGACACCTTGCGAACGCTATAGATTTAGTGTCGCAGCCCGAAATCGCCGGAAAATCCATAAAAACCCTATTTTGGCATTCAAGGTCATCCAAGGTCATTAAATTCGGTGGCAATCGAGAGCCAGTGCACGACTTCCTATTAGTGATTAATAGTAACCTAGGCCCTATCTCAAACCATTATTGAGATACATGATTTATTGGCTAAAAACCGCAAATTTTTGCCACCCCTTCTCATTTAACGTTCTTGTTCGAAGTGACCACTTTCGAATTTATGGAAAAGCTTCACGGATCCTGAAACTAGAATCTTCCAGGCAGCCGACGGTGAAGATTTGGTGATCCTAGATTGCACCGTTTTCGACTGATCCACCTGTGTGACGGACGGACAGACAGACGGACAGAATTGCGATGGCAAAGATGCGCTATACCAGTACCTGCTGTCATGCGTAAAAAAGTAACTAACACAAAACACTGGTAAACAGGAAAAAATTTAAAACAGTCATCCCTAAGTGAACGTTATGTACTGAGTAGTGAGAAGTGTACCAGACATGTGGGAATAACTATTCATCAAAATCACTCATTATGATTTACTAGCACCTATTATTCATATTTGTACTCGGTGCAACTTATGCTGTACTATTTGATAAATGAACTATTCAGCCTAGAATTCGGACGGTATAGAAAACGAACAGATTATTTGGTACAGCACTAAAACTAACCAAATAACACAACAGCATGCACTTATACATTCAACACTCAAAAGACTGGCAGATTAAATAGATACCAATCAGTGGTGTATCTGGGAACAGCCAAAGTTTATTCTTACCTGCTTTTCACTTTCTCCCTTCCAGAGCTCCAAACAAGAGAGGGGCATTACTCTAACTTTTTGAAATATAATACGATATTTGGTGCATTGGTGCTGCATTTTGGCAGTAAATCTTTGGCTCTCCATTGTCCACATTATTAAGCCATTTTTTTATCAGGAACGACTGAAGCCATAGCAGACTAGCCCCTTAAAACACGCCACTGATACCAATAGTGCAATTATAATGCAACTATTCAAATTTATGCTACTCAACACTCTGCAATGCAACACCATGATCAACACAAAACGGTCAGAATAAAATTGAACTAATATGCACCACATAAGCAAAGTGACACAATATCACAATGCGAAACAGTTTCAACTTCAGTGAATGATGCACAGTTCTGGCAAAAGCTGTCATTTGCTGGGCGACTGACCAATCTGTATGGCTTCCCTCAGCAGTGATGCCACATCAGCGGAACTGATATCATCAGAGCTTGCTGCAAACATATGTCAATCACAGGTGTAATGGTAGCCAAACGCTGAGGTTGCAGGTTCGACTCCTGCCCCCGTGCACTGCCAGATCACAGGCTGAACGATAGTTCAAGCCATGTGTCAACGACGATTTCTCTTTCCTATGGGAAAGCCAAAAATTCGACCCCCACAGAATCAAAATCCCCTGATCTGATTGAAATAAAATTTGGCACGGTTGATTATGTCGGCTAGATGACCACTCATGTAAAATTTTATGTAAATTTGACCAAGAAGGGCTTCTCGATAAACAGGTGAAATTACACGTAGGCAAAAATTTTTGTAGCTATCCATATACCTTTTTTCTTCAACGGACCTACAGGTCAGACCCCTTAGGGGATTTTTATGCGAGAAAGCTCAAACAATGCAGCCTCACACAAGGTGCAAACCTTTCAGGGTTGAAAAATTAAAATTTAACATTTTAACAATTTAACATTTAACATTATGGGGAAAATTAAACAATTCTTTAAACGGTCATAACATTGGCTGTGTATAAGAGAGTGTCAATTTTTGGTTCTAGGGTATAGTTTTGGAGATGGCCAATCTAACAGTGTCATTCAAATTTACCCCGGATTCTCCCTGGTTACCAAGGCAACAAAATTTGCATCTACAGGGGAGAGGGGTTTTCGAGGTTGGGCCATCGAATGCTGCCAATGAAATTTCGCCCCCAACTCTCTCTGGTTGCCATGGCAATGAAAATTGGGACAAAATAAGCTATAGCTCGGCTTCTGCTAGAGATATCTGCAAGATCTTTGCATCTATATGGGGGTTTTTGGGGTTGGGCCATCGAATACTGCCAAAAAATTTTTAACCCGACTGACCCTTATTGCCATGGCAACAAAATTTGAGACAAAAGGGCTATAATTCAGATTCTGTAAGAGATATCTCCAAGATCTTTGTGTCTAATGGGAGGTTTTGGGGGATGGGCCGACGGGCTATTGAACGAGGCCAATCTAATTCCACTACAACCGACCCTTGTTGCCATTTGAATGTCACAATCACGATCAAGATCGTGATTGTGAAATATCTATGGCCAGATATCTCCGTAACTAATCAAGTGTAAAAAAATGTCATTTTACTAATAAAACAGCAAACAAAAATGTACAAAACATAAGTTTATACTCTTGTTAACAGCAACATTTAAGGACTTGCACATCGAAAACAGCAAAAATTACAAAAGGTAATATTATTCAGCAGCACATTGATACAAAGTCAGTGTGCTGCGGGCAATATCATTTTTTGTAATTTTTGCTGTTTTCGATGTTTTGTACATTTATAACCATCAATAACAGTACAACTAGTAAACCAGGGGTCTCAAACTCGCGGCGGCCCGCGAAGGCATTATTTGCAGCCCGCGAAACATTATCTGAAATTCAAAAAAATTGAAGATAAAAATAAGTCGTTTTATTCATTTTAAAGCATTTTTTTCCAGTAACTCAGTGAAACTACTATTTTTCTCATTTGCATCGTCTTTAGTGGAGCCGCATGCTGATGCCGGCAGCGACCAACGCTGGCGCTGGCAACTTGGACCATTTCTCATCTCTTCAGGTGGTAGGCCTAAGTGAAGTCAAGCCACAGCGCCTGATAGATTATGCAGATGTCATTTCTGGATTATTTGCAGAACTTGACTGATGTTTTCAAGGGTTCAATAATCTTAAAGCACAGTTTGCATTTTTTGCCACTTAGTTTGGTGTTGATGCAGAATGCATTTCCGAAGAATTTCAGATGGAGATATTGGATTTGAAGTGTAACAAGCAGAAGCAGAAGTACATGGATGTTGGTGTTCCTGATTTCTACAAATTTCTTTCCAGAGAAAAGTATTGAAAATTAGTCTCTGCAGCCTCTGAGATAATGGCGATGTTTGGCCGTACGTACGTTTGTGAACAGTTCTCATCAATGAAGATCAACAAATCCGCTTTGTGATCAAGACTCACTAGTAAACATCTGAATGCAACATTGGGATTGGCTAACACCCGTGATTTCAAGACTAACGTCGACTGTCTGGTTTCTGCCAAATCAGCGGTAAGAGTTAGTCGGAGACGGGAAAAAATTTGAAGTTATAAACTACAGTGTATACTGTAAAAATAACTTCTGTCATTTGTATTAATTACTGCATTTTGTCGTCTCTAAAAACAATGCGGCCTACCAACTGAGTGATATCTTGCACCCCCAAATGAGTTTGAGATCCATGTAGTAAACAGTGTTTCAAAGCACACTAAAACGTGGGTTATTGATCATCATGCCAACTCGTAACAGGCACCTCGGAAAACTATGTTTAAGAAATGCTTTATAAATTTAAAGATTGAATGATCGATTAATCCTTCTTAGTGTTAAAAACATTAAACTGTCGATCTGACAATATGCACGCAGGCAAACTTAAATGATCACATGCTGTTTATGCAAAGCTGGGGTTAAAAATAATGTCTTTAAATCTAGCAAATAGTGACACCAAAAATGACTGGATGGCTGAACTGTTAACGTGAATTCATATCAATGTTGCTGAGAAGCTCCGAGCTGACCAATGCTGTTCAATCAAAGTAATGTTTGAACAATATTTTAGCAAGCCTTTATCTTGGCATAACATGTCGTCATTATAGATTTAACTAAAATTTTAAAAAATACATTACAGGTGAGTAAAGTGACTTGAACATTTATAAGGTGTCTAATAGGCATCTAGTAACAATGGGAAACAAATGCATTACTAAACTCAAGTTGAAAAAACTTCTGTAGCTGAATAATGCACATAAATGGATATACAAAACAACAGCAATAAATGATGCTTTGTTCAATTTCATAGTTGACATTTTACTCTACCACATAATCTTCTATATAATCTTCTATTGTGGTTAAAAATTATTACTGAAGTATGAATAGCAACGAAACAATCAAACAGTAACATGATACCTTTCTGCCCACTGCCAGTCACGTCCATCTCCAGCTTCAGTTTCCTTTCGGCACAGTGCAGAATGGCCTCTTCAATTGAGTTTTTGCTGATCAATCGATAAACTTTCACATCTCTGCAAATACAAAGCAAACATCGATTATCACACTTGATAAGTGCTATACAATGCAATATTCTAAACCTGATATAAAAATATTCACCGTGAAAAAGCAATCCTATCATAACAACTGCTAACGAGTGACAGTTGCGTTCAAATGTCGCACGTAAAAATTGTAATTTATGCAAAATCCTTCTCATGCCACAAAGCCCATAGGTTGGCACTGATCTCTGTTTCCTTCAGCCTCAGCCAGACACCAGTTTACACTGCAAGACCACAGATGGGGGAAACCACAAATAGGGGGTCAGTGCATACCATTTATGCAGAGTGCCTGGTTATGTCCCCAATTTTGCTAATATTCACTACACCTGGGATTAGCCAGTAGGCTGAGTTGGCCTGCATTCTAATGTCTAAGGGATGAATTTCTAACTTATGCAATAAGCACACTTCAACTGGATTTCATTCACAAAATACATAGTACATATGTAACTACAGGTTCACTCACCACGTAATGTGCATAGGTTATTGTATTAAACAACTAAATAGGCAATTACGTAAAATCTACAAAGCCATGGCCAAATTGAAGCTATAGTTTAGTGACAGATCATGACTGTGGTAAGCAAGACAAATAAGCAGAATACAAACAAAATGTAATAAAAATATGAAACAATATTAAAATAACAATAATTACAAATAAAATTAACAGAACTTAAATGCACTAGTAAACAAATTGTTAACAATTTAGCAAATAATTCAGACTTTATCACATCATAACAGAGCAGGTACAAACATCGATATCTTCTTATAATACTGAACCATGCTAAGTTGCAAGTGACCTATCGACAACTGCAAGAAAGCTACTACTCATGACTGACTAATTGATTAGGGTTTAACATCCCACCTGACACAGTATAGGTCATTTCAGGGACGGCCTTTCCAGGCAAAATGCACACACACATAATAATAGTACGGTAAGTTTAACCTTTACAATAAAGAAACAGAAAGTTTAACCTTTACAGAAACACAAAACACAAAAAAACAAGCTAAACCTAAGCCTAAAATTGTAAGAACTCCATTATATATGTGTATATGTAATTAACATAATGGTAGTTCTAATAATCTTCCCTGCTATCCTCCAAACAGTCATCAATCTCATAATGCTGTCTATTAGAGGACAAGGGTGAAACGCATAATAAAGAAACACAAAACACAAAAAACGACCTAAATCTAAAATTGTAAGAACTGCTGATTATAATCATGCATATGTAATGATAATGGCAGTTCTAATAATCTTCCCTGTTATCCTCCAAGCAGTCATCATTGTCATAGTGTTCTACCGAAGTCTAACCGCTTTTGTCCAATGCGGTGGCAACGGTCTTCTGCCTGCTTGTCATTGTACGGGTTGAAGTCGATGTCATGCAAAATAACAACGTTTGCTGCACTCAGGTTGATGCCTAGACCACCGGCCTTTGTGGACAGCAGAAAGACAAAGATCGACGTATCGGTGTTGAAATTGTCAATCATCTCCTGGCTACAAACACAAACAAGTTTCCAGCTTCAAGCCACTGCAGACAGCATCGCTTTGAAAATTTAGCAGCGACTGGAAGGATAGAAAGCAGCAGAGCAACATGGCATCAGAAACTAAAGTATCTAGACAGTTTGTGTGCATTCAGGAAAAAACGAGGACCCAACAGAGCTCATCAGATTTCAAAGACCAAAAAAAGTATGAGCAAGTAAACCTCGCTCGACATTTCAGGGGAGATGGTCAGTACGGGAAATCAGTTCCACTAGTACTGACAACAAAAATCTACAGCAAAAAATCAAACAAATATAAAATCCTAAACAAACAGTAATAAACTACCCGAACACGCAAACATGCCATCTGAAAAACAAACTATTCACACATACAACACAAGCAAACTAGCAGTTCCAAACTGAAAACCGGGTGAGCTTTTTACATCACCTGGCCAGGAAATAGATCCAAGCTATTCTACAGTTCCCATGTCTTGCACAGGCCACAATGCTTATTTGAGTTCATAATGAATGCAAACAAAGCATAGACAGCACTGATCGACAACGGACAAAGAGCAAGAGAGACCGTTCAATGACTGGAGTTTGCCCATCGAGTCTCAGGTAGCGATACTGTCGAGAGGTCATGAACTCTTCAACAATGTCAAGCATCATTGTGAACTGACTGAACAGCAGCACGCGGTCACCCTAACACACAGCACCAGTTATAGCAGTGTAATGCAACAGGCACAGGTTGTACATAAATGTTCAAATAACACAATAACTGCTTAATAAGTTGTAATAAATTCCTTGAAATGCAACCTTTGAATGTATTGTTTTTATTGACATTCCAGCAACCGCTGCTGCATTCATCGGAACAAATGTCCACAAAGTGTCGCTACGGCGGACAGTAAGTAATCATAGATGTGCGGAAGTTGGTAGGACCCATCGTCTCGGTTCATTTACTTGTCATCTTGTTTCCTGATGTGCATCAGGGAAGCGATACACATAAGGAAAGAATAAGACAACAATGTGTCTTAACAAATGTCCCACTTTGTGATTGTCCACATCTTCACCAAAAATAAAATTCATCGATCTTCAAAGTTCTTTCACTGGCACACTCTTTGGACAATTAGCAATAGTGAAGTTATTAAACATCTCACTACACCTTAACTGTGTTGCTACACTATATAACGTAAAACTGAAATTGTCAAAATTAGTAAAATCACTGTAATCTATATAGAAAAATTATATTTTGAAACAATTTTCTACTAATTTTCATATTAAATGTGAACAGTGTTTAGTTTGTGATACTTTTGCTACGTTTCTAAACAAAAGCAGAGATATTATTGTGAATAATAATTTTTAATGCAGCTATGATACACTGGTAACGTAACATGCAATTTAGTACTGAAGATAAGGCTCTAGATAAAAACTTATGGGTCAACCAGTTCAAAAAATACAGTCTATGGAGAATTATATCGGAACTTTTACAGATAAACAGCAAAGTGGATGGACTGGACATGTTATTAAAAAGATTCGGAAAACAGGAAGCATCAGCAAAAGACATGAGAGTGGCAGAATGAAGCATGCAGATACTGAAGAGAACATGACCAGCGCCACTTTGGATGAACCGGTGAGCCTAACAACCCAGAAAGACCAGAAACAAACACATCGTTTAACATGCCAGATATTTAAATAGACGAGTATAATACAGTGTAGCATCGTACAGATCATTTACCCTGATTCTTGTCTGGACTGTCTTTCATCTTCCAACACGCTTTTTGCTTATACTATTGTTAGTTTTTCTTGCATTTATATTTTACGATGTAATGTAGCAAAGCAGTTATGGTGTGATGGGATATTTAATAACCAATTTGTTGCCAACTATGGAGAAAATGTGCCCGTTAAAAAATTTAGAAAATCAGTTAATATTTGGAAAATATATACACAATCACAAAGTGGGACATTTTTGAGACGTAGTATAGAATCAGAAGCTGCAAGTAAAGTACACAGTCCAACAATTTATACAGCAATAAAAATAAAATTACAGATGTCTGTTAAGGAGATACTGCCAGTCAACAGAACAAAAACACAAACCCGATTGTTCATAGCTGGAAGAAGCTCATCGAGATGTCGAAACTTGCCGGAGTCTGTTATTTGATCGACATCCAGCTGAAAAGAACTCAGTACCTAAAACATTACATAAGAGTTCGGAATAACGCAAATGATCTGAATTACGTGAAATGTATCAACACATACAAGGTAACATAATATTTCATTCGTAAGTGGTCAATGGTTCTCAAATAATATTGCCCCCACATGCTCAGTTCAAAGCAAATCACACTAACATACAGCTGTTGTACATGCCTTTGACGCAAACAAAAATAACTGACTGAAAAGAAAAAAAACAGAATAAATAAAATGTTTGGTTTGATAAAAAAAATTCCAAGAAACAATCAAAAGACAAAATATCATCCACAATCTGACATCTCCAACAATGCACTCAAAATTTAAACTATTCAAACTGGCCTAACCTAACAGTACTTAAAAGCATACCTCATATTTAAGGCATAATTTGTGAAGCTCAAAATCGGACATAACTTGCATATCTTCAAGGACGTAATCCATCCGAGCGTCTTTGTGTGTTGGTTCCTGAGCAGCAAAACAAAAAATATTCACAACTGTTGTTATTGCTGTTTTTCCCAATTCAGCAGAAGACCTACAATTTATTATTGCCATCGCCACATTAGTTATCATTATCATCAGTATTAGTATTATCACTATTAGTATTACTAGCAATAGTAATAGTTTAATGACATATGACATGACATCTGCACATGTGTACAATGAACAATACAGTCAAAACTGCTTACATAAAAATCATATGAAGAATACAATCAATGACAATAAAAGAAAGTAAAAGCAACATGCTCATAAATACATAGCAGTAGTAAAAATATATTGCAACCTACAAAATCACTGTTGTTGAATTCATAAACATACTTGAGTTAAGAGCAGGTAAAAAAAAGTTACGACTGCGAAGTCTTTGCAGACGTATGGCATGAGTGAGTAAGTGTGTAGGGTTTAACGTCCCACCCGACACAGATGTATGGCACTGGGGGTACGCTTTTAACTATGAACTGTATATATCAGTGATGAATAATATGAAATTTAAATGATTCATTAAAAAAGACGGAAGTAGCTGGGAACAAATGAGTCTCCAGATGAGCTTAACAGGCTACACAGTTAGAGCTAAAAAGCAACAAGAAAAAACCAGGACAAACGGTCACAAAAAAAGGGAAAAACTGAATGGACATGATCAGACGAGACCTTCAGGACATGGACACTACCTGGGAAGATGCCAAAAGAATGGTAGCAGAAAGAGCAGGAGAGTGTCCATGTGTGATCCAATGCATCCACCAGGTTGCACCGCCAGCCACTGGGTTGAACTAAGACCATAAGGCAAGGATTATTGGTGAACACAATGCAAAACAGTTTTTGACGTCAGTGAACGATGCAAATAAACAACAGAAATATAATGCCAACTAACTTGAACAAGCAATTCTGCCATGTATTTGAGCCTGGAGTCGTTGAACTGTCGTCGGTGCAGCAGATGATGGTTGGCAGCCTTGCGTAATGACATCATCACCGATGCTCCTTTCAACTCCTTGCTTTCACTTGTCTCATTTTCCACGTCACTTGCAAGCTCAGCAAGCAGTTCATTGTAGAGGTCTTGTTGTTCGAATGACATTGGCACTCGCATCACCGTCGTCTCTTTCAATGGCAGCTGCTGTAAAACCTACGACAGTTTAAACAGCAATGAACGCAGCTGCTATCAATTTCATAACAACAGTACTAAACCTAAAAGATTGAAGCTCATGGCTTTGGCATCAAAGACATCTGGCCATGGCCTTGAACAGTTATCCATGAACCCATTACAGGACCCAGATGTTACACTATATTACACGAACATATCCCCCGGTCTTCACAATAATTGTGCAACATTATGTTCACCCTCCTAAACCAGCTCATGATTCTTGTAAACAAACAGCTGCCTTGCCTGTGACTGCAGCCTTTACATGAACAGAAAATAAAATTCTCACTTCACTGCAGACTACTGGTATGTATTACAACACTAAAACTATAATGAAATTGAACTTTGCCATGGCAGTGAAGTAAAATTATGTTTCCGTATGCCATATCTTTTACAACCAATGGCCTGAGCCTTGGCAGTCTCAAGCATGCTGTCCTCAAATCTATTTCTAATAACAAATCCAAGTTGTTTTTCTGTATCAAATCAACAGCACCACATTACCATACCTCTGACTTCAAGCGACGCAAAAAGAATGGTTTCAAAATATGTTTTGCATGCACAATTGTCTCCTGTTCGTAAGTTCCACGGCCTTCTCCATTACCCTAGAATCAGCAAAACAACAGAAAATTACAGCAGGACAGCAAAATATAACAACCACAGCAACACTTTCAATTACTGTTTTCTGTTTCACTTTTTGTAAACTTTCCCACAGTTATCACAAAAGAAGCCAGATCCCAAAAGTGTACTTTTATTGTTGAGACAAAACTTTTTACAAAAACTACCCTTCCTTATGCCCTAAAGCAGTGTCACAATACTGAAAGACGAGCTTGACGATTATAATTATTATCAATAATTATATATCAATAAACCCAACATAAGGTTTTAACTTCAGAACCAGTTGCAAAAAAATACTAATGCACGATACCATAAGCTGCAGCTGAAACCAATGTTAAGCTAAAAACACAAATTAACAATTTTTCTTACACCAAATGATGTGAAAATGCGCTTCAAAATGTCAGTCTTGTCAACGAACAGGTCAGGCATTAGAAACACGAGCAACGACATCAGCTCAATCAGGTTGTTCTGTAGTGGAGTGCCAGTTAGCAACAGACGTCGACGAGCCTGTATCAACCAACCAACCAACTAACATCTCTCAGCATCTATATATTCTGTCATCTTGTATATTATAACATGCTAACTACTAGGAATGTAAATTTTGAAGAATTTTATTTCTCGACATGAGAATTTCGGTTCCTGGGGATTCAACAAGAACTCTGTCAACCTGGCCAAGCTTAATGCAGCCTGCAGAGATAATGCCCACCACTGCAGCGTTGCTGCATAATAATGCCCTAGCACATCGTGTTCACCCCACCCACATGCATGTACTTAAGGGGGTTTCCATCAAATGAAACACACACAAGGAAGTATGCAAGAAAGTACATAACAAATGCAGCATAACAAATGCACAATGAATGCAAGAAAAATATGCACCTAATGCAGTTGGCCCAACAGCCATCTTAATAATTATCTGCAACTCCTTCCACTGCTCCACTCCACTCCACTGCTCAGTTGTCTGCTTTTGCAATCAAATGCTACGCAATTGCTATGAATAAAGTAAATAAATAAAAATAACTCACAATTAACACAGTATTTAAAACAAACAAGTGCCCAACAATTTAATGTCAATTATAAATGACAAAGTGTCAAAGGGGCGGTCACTACAAACTTCTTAAATGCTCCTTAAATTATAAAGCCTTGCATCACTAATAGATAACCCAGTAACAAAACTAAACTCCATTATAACTAGACTAGCCTGAATTCTAGTAAGTGATTTATAGCGTGCAGACGTCATGTTCTTCAGCATGTGGCCTTCATCGAATACTGCATAGTGGAACTTCATTTTTTTGAAAAGCAGTCGATCATCCAGTGATCCTGTGGCCATGTTGTACCTACATCAGCAATGACACCATCATCACTCAATACCATTCATCTCCGATAGCAGCAAAGCCGAAGCACGTCTACTGCATAGGTTGACTAAGAACTAATCTAATAACATTATATCATTTCACGTACAGTAGAGAAAAACAGACAGCAAAAAATATTCAGTAATATTTATACATAGGTAACACAACCAATGTCTGATAAAAATGAACAACTATCAAAAACTACGGTTGAAACTTGATGTCATCAAGTTCTTTATATTTGCTTGGATTTTTTGACATATTTTGTAAACCTGACACAAAACATAATAAGTTATCTTCATCAGAAGATGCATCAACAAAAAACGTTTTGTAAAAATCAATAAGCGCATACCACAAATACTGCAGGAACCACACTGTGAAAAAAACATAAATGGACATACAGATGGATAATATAGAAACATAATGTGTCACAGCTACATACATGTGCTATATATATGTGTCACAATATAGCTATATACTGACGTAGTCAACAGTATGTGAAAGTTGTCCATTTTTCCATCAAGCAGATCGGTGCGAATGCCACGTCTCTCCTCCTGGCTTCCATAATAAAGCAACACTTCCAATGCCGGGCACCATGTGCGAAGCTCTCGCAACCAATTATCTATCCCAACAGAAAATAACAGAGTCATCAATTCATACAGAATAAAGATTCAGTGCCAATCAGTTTGTTATCTCTGCCAAAGAACCGATGTCGTATTTCTACATCTGCATGTCCGTCTGTCAGATTACTCCAAAAAGTACTAGCAATTTTTTGACAAAAATTCTTTCTACAAAGTTATTTGAGCAAGAATGAATGAAGTTTTTAGGATCAAAATCTAATAAACCTATTTTACCTATTTTACCTGATTTACCTATTTTGCCTCAATTCCCGCATCTCATGATGCTTCTTCAATGGGGTAGAAATACTCCATATTATTCATCAGATGGTAGCAATATAATGCCAACAGCGCAATAAAACAGACATCTTGGCAGACACCTATGCTCCAACTCACCCAAAAAGTCCAACAAATCAAAAAAAGCAACATATTTGCTGAATGCCATATCAATCACGAAACAAATAAATAAATATAATTAGAACTTATGACAATATTTAACGCAGATCAAACTTAATCACAGACAATACACATACAACTACTGTAAAACAACACTGTAAACTATGAGAATAGATCGAAAGATAATAGAATTTGTTGTTACCAGATAATATGTAATTAGTTTGTCTAGAAAAATGTATAAGCAAACTATCACAACTAATCAAGCATACCTAACGTAGAAGATGGAACCACAATTACGTGTGGTCCTTTCACACCATCCGACAACAACTGAGCAAAAAAAGCAATTGTCTGAACGGTTTTGCCAAGACCCTGTAAAAAAATGGATTAACTGTCACCACAAACTTAAATCAGTGCACTTAGTATTCAGTAAAATTTCAATTTTATAAAATGTAAATGCAAATACAATACAATACACAATGCATTGACACAACAAGTTTCTAAGGCAAACAGTTTTCTGAACAGCATTTGAAAGTGTCAATACACAGAAATGAATCTCTCAGATGGTAAAATAATGATGTTAGTATTCAATGTCATTTCATTATAATGCATAATGCAAAATGCAAAAAGCAGCAGACTTTGCTACCTTTCTACTTTAAAAGCTTTTAACAACAAAGACTTCCAATTTATATTTTACTGAAACTAATAATAAAAATAATCGGTAGAATATGTACAGACCATCTCATCGCCAAGAATTCCGTTGAGACTATGGGAATGCATGAGAAGCAACCAATTCAAGCCGACCATTTGATATGGAGCAAGTGACATACTGAAACCAAAGCAACATCTGTTAACTGACACTGCAGTCAATGTACTGAGAACAATACACTGTGTCTCAAAAAACATCCCCGACATTTTTGATTGTAACTTACAGAAACATTACCAGATTTTAATAATTTTTGGTATGAATATTCCTGAGACAACTGGCCATCAAATGACCACTCGTTTTCCCAACTCACTTAATGTCTGTATCTGCACTACCTGGGGAAAACAGAACCAATGAAATATTACTTTTTTATCCAATGCGGTATGATTACTTAATCAACATAACCCATAGAAACACATTTTGTTCACATTTCTGATTTTTTGGTAGACATTTTGTCTAGTTGTCCATTTTTCAACTGCCTACAGTAAAATTGCTTGAAATGCAGGCCCATTATGCGAACATAAGCATGGAGATCTGCTTTTCTATTCATTGTCAGCAATATTGATAATGTTCTGCGTTAGACCAATCCAGGCTTTACCAGTCGCAACTTGAGTTCATAAACATTCCTAAACGTTATCTGGTAGACACTGCTGCATGACAGTCAAATTTTGTAATAGACTGGCTAATAGGGCCCACAGATTTGGATAGATGAAATTTATTGACGTTTTTTCATTCATTTTAACACATATTATGCTTGGTCTGCTTTCCCGAGGTAGTGCAAAAGCAGACGTTGGTGTAGTGAAAACTTGAAAAATGATTTAATAGTCAGTTGTATCAAGTATTTTTGCCAAAAATTATTAAAATCTGCTGATCTTTCTGCGAGTTAAGCTAAAAACACAAATTAACAATAATGTCAAAGATGTTTTTTCAGGTTTTCTGTTTATTTCAAGGTATATTTCACTTGATCTGCTTTCCCTAGGTAGTGCAAAAGTGGACAGTGGGTGAGGTGGGAAACTGAATGGTCATTAGATGGCAAGTTGTGTCCGGAATATTGGTATCAAAAATTATCAACATCTGATAACTGGCTTTCAAGTGACAATCGAAAATGTCGGGGATGTTTTTTTGAGACACGGTGTACATACACCACACACACAATCATGCATACATCATTCTAGTGGTGCTTTCTCAGATGCCTAATGTATTCCCCAATCCCACCTGTTTTCAATTCAAAACAAGCTCAAACTTTTCACAGCCTCCTCGAAAATCACCAACTTTGTTCAACAGAGTGACCACTTTTCAAACACTACGAAATTCACTGATGATTCGCAGCACTCCTGACAATTTTAACTGATACTCAACCATAGTAGATATAAATATCAAAAACTAAAACACAAGTAAGCGAAATTCAGCAATAAACAGCAAAAGTAACTGCCACAAAGTACTAAGTGAGTGATAATAAAAAGCCTGTTAATGCAATTGTTAGGCAAGTTTTTGGTCTATTATCCCTAATAAGAATTTTCCCTGACATTTCCCGGATTTTGACTGCAATCTCTGACATTTCCCTGACAGCTGTAAAATTCCCCGACATTTCCATTATTGAGATGAGTGGTCACCCTGGTTCAAGTGTATCCCATATCCATATTCATTCAACATCTGTATCTGCCATCTACACTTCATATTCACCTAGATGACTATCTTAACAACTCAGTGGTAGCTGCAGCAACAATATCTCATATTCTCACTTAATACTGCATTTTGCAACTGCACAGGTATGGCTTTATCACATCATCCTATTTAATCAGAACATCCCTTACGCAATGTCTAGTAATCTCTTCACGTAAACAAAAGGCAAATAAACTAAAAACATTTCAGCAAACCTTGACGTAAGCCGATCTGGTTGCTTCCGTACATAACGACGACTGCTGTCCAGTGAATCCACCGACGTCTGGCTAGCAAGGTCTGAAATGAATGTTTCCAACTCGGAAGAAATGTGGCTGCATCGCTCCATCAAGCTCTGCAGTGTACTGCGAAGCCGAATAACCTCACGACCTTCCTGGATAAGAGAAGACGGAATAGTATGACTCCTATATATCTTTTCTACCTGCAACACACAACATTCAAAACTGGTATCAAACCACCATTCACGGTGAGGATTAAGAATTAGAGTTAGGCATAAAGTATAAGCTAAATACACCGTGTCCGGGAAAAAACTGACCCCCTAGACATCATGCAATAAATATGTCAAATGTGAACAAATTTGTATTTGAACAGTTTTATGTGCTTAATTCCCAATAAATTCCTAAAGTGATTGCCTAATTGCATTGAAAAATATTATTTCGTACCAAAATTATCAAATGTTAAATATCGATAACAAAATATCTTCATTACCAATATGGTGTTACGTACTGCAGACGCACAAGCAGAAGTGACACTTGTTGATGCAATAAAAATAACGTAAACAATAACAAAATGATGTTTTCTGCAGATGATCGTGTTTAAATTGACCTGCTGAAACAAAAGAAAAGGCATGGTGCTAAAAAGTTTATCGTGGAATTTCCAAGCAAGCCGTGGACACTGTCAGGATTAAGCAAACGGTTGCCTAATGTTGGACACTTTACATTTTGAGGCGACCTCACAAAAGCCACTGTAACTATTGTTTGCGTATTTAGATTTAATTTGGTACTTTTATTGCCAATAGATGATGCACTGTTGATGTAAAATTTTGTTAAAATTAAATGTCGTTTGTTAAAGTTACGCAAATGAACACAGGGGTTTACTTACGTAACACCATATTGGTAATGAAGATATTTTATTACCAATATTCAACAACTAATAAATTTGGTAAGAAATAATATTTTTAAACAAAATTTGGCAATTGCTTCAGGAATTTCTTGAGAATAAAGCGTACGAAACTTTACTCAAATTCGTTCAGATTTGACACTTTTATTGCACGATGTCTAGGGGGTCAGTTTTTACCGGACACAGGGAAAATGAAAGCTAAACGGCAACAGGTAATATCAAGAACTATTCCCTGCAACAACCATTAATGACAGCTTTCAAAACGACGGCCCTTTATAATGGCGGACCTCTAAGCTAACTTTTCACTACATTGTGATGCAGACAAAGAAGATGAAAAAACTGCGATCATCACAGCATCATGGAATGACTCAACGACATACAAATCAATGAAAACCGTCACAGTTACTGCACAACACTTTCACTCACCTACTCACAACAGACAGGAGCAACATTTAACCACAGAACTACACAAATTACTAGTGAAAAAATAATAAACATCGCATTAATAACGCAATTTCATTAGATAATTCAGAACAAAATCACATCCATATTTGAAGAAGGTAACACTATGAAAAAGTAGAAACTAATTTCTATACGAGGAGGTACACAGATACAGTGCATTAGCTGCACACATAGTACAGCAAAATTCGAGTGATTTGTACTTCTAGTCATACCAGTTCATCCCAGTCATTGAATGGACGCATTTTGATAATGGCTTCGGCTTTCTTTTTAGAACAGCCATTCATCACCGTCAACTCATCGACTTTTGCAACATTGAAGAAGTCCAGAACTTGAACAGTTGACGACTTTGCCTGAAATTAACAAACGGTCACTTGGCAAAAGTAACTGTAAGACTGCACCATTAGTGCTGTGATGATGCTGACAGAAAAAGCACCCAAATTGTGAAAACTCATGCTGCGACAATTCTCAAAAGTTTTCTCTTGGCTGATGTGGTGTAACTGTGAAACACTGTAAAGCATCAAACAAACTCAAAGTAGCTCACCAACAAGTAACTGCTGAGACTATTCCTAAGTCCAATGTAAAAACTAGGCCAACAAAACTTAACCCCAACAACTGGATATTCTTTGTATTCACTTTGTACACTTAATTCAGACAATCGATTGATTGATAAATCTTCCAAATGTTCTTAATATCTGTCTGTGAAAAATTATACTACGTAACAAAAACAACAAAACATGGTGGAAATTTGACAAAAAATACCCCCCCCCCCAAAAAAAATTACGTGTTACAGCAGCCAGAGAAATTCCTGTCAACATTCTGCAAAACAAGTGAGTGAGCAGAGTTTAACGCAGTGTTCAAAAAAAATCTGCAAGAGATTTTGAACAAAAAATCAGTGCCTAGCACACGGCCAGGCTTGGAGAGCATGTGGCCCAACCAAAGAGTATCAACAGATTCACAATGACTGTGGAGCTTTCTGAAGCAGATTTCGATGATCACTGCCCCCTCCCCCAACCGAGATCAAAACAGAGAAAATTTGAACAGACTTCTGTCTGAGTCAGCTACAACTGCTTCAAGAAGCAAATGGCAAATAAATGCCTCAAATCACAATCAGTTCAACCACAACCTCACTACAGGTTATGTTATGCAAGTACAAACAAACAGCACTTATACCTTCTCTACTTCCTCGATCTGTACTTCAGTATCTGAGTCAGAATAGTTCAACGAAGTCTGATTTTTACCTACAACAATTGCAGATATGAGATCAACAATCCAGTCATCGTGAAGCTCAACCAATACTGGAGCTTACAAAAACATCCCCTGCAAATAGCGCATGCACAATGAGCATTTAAACAGCATCTCTAACAACAGGCCAACAGCAGAAACACATATAAATGCCAAACAATGACAGTTACAAAAAGTAAGAAAAAAATAACAGCAGTAAAGTATTAATGCTTCGTACTCTGACACAGCTGGTCAAAAAACAGCAACGGCACATGGTCCGCTCAAACAACTACCGGTACCAAAAGCTCTCTTTCGAGATAAGGCTAACCAGAAAAAATGCCCGGCAAAACAAAAATCACTACCAGCAACAGCAGTACTACACTGTGTTTCAGAACACTTCAACCAGTTTTTGCTTGTGCTGTAATGGACTTCATTTTAAACTGATTTTGATAATATTTGGCAAAAATATTGCCAAAGGAATCTGCAGCAGTATTTGTGACATCATGTATAAATTACTTATAAAGCAGTACTAGTAGTAGAAGCACTGGCAGTAGTGGGAGTAGCAGCAAGACAAGAAACAGTGAAGCGGTAACAATAAACTACAACAGAGGTGACAAAACGACAAGAAAGCTAACAGAAATACGCTCAACAAGATCTGCAGGAAATCACCAGACTTGTAACAAGTCCAGCAACAGCCAAGTCCAAGTCCAAGTCCCCTATCCTCAAGTCTAAGTCCAAGTCCAAGTCCACCTTAAACGGGCAAGTCCAAGTCCGAGTCCAAGTCCAGTAGGAAAAAACGAACCTGCAAGCAGTTTTATCCCATTCCAATATTATTTCTTTTGCTGTTATTGAGTAAAACACTTTATCGTACACAAAAAAGAACTAATCCTTAAATATTGTTAGCAATTTTAATTGATGACATTAACTT
>Ga0209367_1001013_pt1 | contig 32626 bp, 15 predicted proteins | sample WorMetLIZISLAND2_FD_187412 | JGI IMG/M metagenome (GOLD analysis project Ga0209367, IMG submission 187412) | Marine gutless worms symbiont microbial communities from Max Planck institute for Marine Microbiology, Germany - Olavius geniculatus... ...
AATGAGTAGTAGCTTACGGGCTACGGGGTGAAGGCCTAGTGTGGCTGATTGGGGCGGTGGTATGTCTGCTTGCTGCAAACCGCGGGTCCAAATGTTCGTTCGCGCGGGCAATGGATGGCCGCATAGTGCGCTGCGGTATCATTAGCTCATGCCAATCAGCTGCCACTTCCAAGATTGTAAAGCGCTTTTGGTCTTGAAGAAGCATGTAAGAAGCGCTATAGCAAGTACGTGGACTTTACCTTTACCTTTACCTGACGCGTCGGAAAAAAACAGAACACTCTCTTAACTAGGCCTATAATAAACATTATCAGATTTTAACAAAATTTTATACTAATGCAGCATATAGGTGCCAGCAGAAGCCTAACTGCAAACAAACAGCTAAGTTTCAGTAAAATTGGTCATTGCAAATAAAGCCTACAGCACGTACATGGATGCAGAGGTTGCCAACAACAGTGAAGCTTTCGCCAAATCTGTTAGCCATCCGGGTTCAGGTCAAAAGTCAAGACTGCTGATGGTGGCTATATAGCTGGAGTGATGAAGTCGGCAGGGATCTCTCAAGTTATGAGAGTTTGCATGGTCTCACGCGTGAGGTGGGCAGGCGCGCTGTCCTGTTGAAAACTGAAGTCGCAACATTGTCCACACGTCACAGTCGGTGTCCGTTTTTTGTTGGGAAATTCCGTGGTCAACTTATTAGCACTATGATTTTTTCGCTTGGTTTGACATTTTAATTAAAATGCGATTTTTCAGTCTTCTGCCAAAAACAACGTGTGCATCGTTTGCTTTAGGCCCTTTTACGCTGATTGCGCGATTTCATTTCTAGTCGAGTGACTGCAGTATAACGCCATGCTGGAAACGGCCCCGAGTATTTTGTCATCGATATTTAAAAATTAATAACTCCGCTAGTGAGAAATGTAGCAGATAAAATTCACAGCATTTAAACCGTATGACAACAAAGTCATAAATACTTGAACGTATTGATGGTGGTCTTGCTCGCGACACGTGCAAAGTCACAAAGTGATCGTCGTCTTAGGCTCTACATACTGAATTACAGGTATCGACTATCGATATCAGCAAAAGGCAAGGGAGTCAGAAATGTGAGAGGCAAGGATTTATAGGCCTGCCTCCTAGAAGCAGATGGTGACAACAGAAGCCAGCAGAGACAAGCGTTAATTGGCTCGTAAGTTTTATACCCCGTTTACACGATCAAGCAAACGTCAAGCAAACATCAAGCAAACATCGAGCTAGCTCGTCGAGCCAGCTTCATCTTGTAAACGGGGTATCACACTGTTTCTTATACTACGTCCTCTGCTGCACGATATATATTGCTCGACAGGATAAATTAATAGTGAGCAGCGAACATTGGGCTATCGCCTGTGAAATTTTCCACTTTTTGCACATTATCTAGCACCGTCTAAAACATTCGTATATACGCCTAAAACATAACACCAAAGTACATGTGCAGATGTATAGCTTTGTTTAATTTGATTAAACACACAAAACATAAGAACAAAACTGGCAGCACTAAAGCAGAGCACAGTTTGTTAACGATGGTTTGTGAAATGAGGACTACTTACGTTTCGATGCAACAAAAACGCAAAATAGTTCACATGCGCAGATGAACAATCGAACGACATTTAGGCCAGCACGTCAAACGTGTAAGCTTTTAATGTTCGTACATTAGAATAACCTACAATTTGTTTTATAACTTGAAAATTTTGCAGTAATACCTGCACTTAGACTACCCGCATTTTATCAGTCACCCGTGAGGCAAAGGCGACACGCGTTACCGGTATCGAACAGAACGAACTGTGATGCTATTGCGGTAGGCTGAATGCCTGCAACAAAACATGCAGAGAACCAGAGAAAAAGCGGACAGAATATTGCAGCGTACAAGCACAAGAAATAACAAACGATATGTGTCAGTTAGCAGTATGACAATCACAATGCAGCTCGGATGTAGGCTAAAGCCGTTGTTACATTACATGCAAAATAAATATTGCACAAACGTTTTATCTAGCACGAGGTCTGTCAGTTGCTTTGGATTATGCTAGATTTTTGCAAAATCTGTGCAACGTTTTACTTTGCATGTAACTAAGACCTAACTCGCAAAAGTATGAAACCTAATCAATGGTCTCGTGGTAACGTTAGGCCTTATAATTGCAGATTAAACTGCGCATCCAATAAACAAATGACTGAAACTGGTGCGCATGCGGTAATGCCGTTTGACAGAATATGGCAATGAACTGACACGAGTTCGCAGTACTGCAGTATACAATAATTAGCAGCAAAGCACTACATCCGATGACGTCATCAAACCGAGATGTTAGTTACGATCATATAATGTCGTTTTTATCATCATGTAAGACACATTCGGATTATACGCGATCTACTGCTGAAAGAACGCGTTACGTAGGCTTATGCACAGCTGAATGAGCAATCGTGATTTATAACTCTTCTATTTCTGAATGCATCGGATGAGACGGCAGGTAGACTCAATCGTGATGGTTTGATATGGCTAGTTGTTGAGCAAGTCAGTCGTTGTCTGTGCCTAGGTCGACGTCGACTACAACGCTGTCGCTGCCGGCACGTGAGTCGTCAGCTACGTCAGTTTTCTCGTCGCCGATCACAGTACGACGTCTTCTTCGCCAAGCCCTCTGGATGATTCGGACGCAGTAGATCTGCCTCTGCCTCTGCAGAGTGCTGCCTATCGGCTGGTAGTCTTTGCGCTCGGGTCCGGGCGCTATGTCGGCCAGGTCCCCGCCGTCGTCGTCAGCCGTGCCGAGAAAGTTCTTGGTCAGGGAGTCGAGGATGTCCACGCAGTGTACGCGCTCGTCGATGCAGATTGGAATGTTGAGCGTCACCAGCTTGTACAAATTGGGCGCTGGAATGCGCAGCGGTTCTTCGAGCGTGTCGACGAACGCACACAGTTGATCGAGGTCGATGTACTGAGTCGCTTTCTCGTCAAATCGTTCCCAGACTTCGTAGTACATGTCGAAGTCGTCCTGAGTCAAACCCTGCTGCACGTCCTCCGTCGCCTGAGTATCAAAACAACACAACACGTTTTGACGTGTGGGCTATGTTGTTTTTCACAGACCGTGATTATACGCAAGAGATGCGTCGCTGGTTTAGTTTTTACGCACGATAGCAGAATGCTTCGCGCGTCTTAGCCATCGTCTAGGCGTCTGTCCTTCTGTCCGTCCGTCTGTCCGTCACACTCGTGATCTGTATCAAAACGGTGCAAGCTAGGATCACGAAATCTTTACTATGGGCTGCCCCAACGTCTCTAGCTTTTCGTGACAAAATTTCGTGACCCTGGGTGAAGGGGTTCACCTTGAACGAGAGCGTCAAAGAAGGGTACCCCCTAAAAACGTTATTTTGCCGCTATTGGCTCTTTTAGTGTGAAAACGGTTACAGACAGATACAGACATGCTGCTTGTCATAGCTGGCGACAAGCTTTTTAGATTTATTTTTTAGATTTATTAACACTGATGACCTTAAACAATCGTGAACCCCCCAAAAATAGATTTTAGTAATTTTTTGCAATTTTTGGCTGCAGCGCACATTTCAAGAGTGAATTGCGACGAAATGTCTGAAGACAGACCAAGACAACCTGCACAGTGAAATTTTGAGCATTAAACGCAGATTCTAGCAGTCTAAGTGCCGACCCCCTAAATTCAAGGAAGCCTGCGCACGCGAGCGTCAAAGAGAGGTACTCCTCTACAAAGTGGTTATTTTACTGATATTGGCTCGTCTAGCATAAAAACAGTTGCAGATAGGCACAGACATCCGGCTTATCAAAACAAGCGCTAGTGACGAGCTTCTTAGGGGTCTCAACATCGATAACCTTGAATGACCCTGAACCCCCAAAATAAAGGTTTGTCGCAAACTCGGGCTGCGACACACATTTTAAGAGTGAACTGCGCCGAAATGGCTGGAGATAGACCTGGACATCCTGCGTATTAAATTTTTAGCATAGAGCGTACATTTTTGACAATCTGAATTTCGATCTCTTAAACTCAAAAAGTCTACCGCACGGAGGCCTCAAATTTGAGTACTCTTTCAAGACGCGTTATTATTTTATTGCTGTACACTAATTGCCAAAATGGCAGAACCGCTGCTATCGCGCGTCACGTAAGCTTTACTCAAATTATTTGTTTAACGTCCGGTGGTCTTTGATGTTATGAACTCGTATCATCAGCCTTAGCACCCTTATACAAGTTTTAACTTTCACAAAAATATCTTCTGTTACATTTTGTCGTGTGATGCGCGTTTGAGGGACGTTTGCTAAATTTACAGCAAGTGTAAAATTATCAATTAACTAAATCAGAATTTATGGCTCGGTATAATATAGTACAGTTCAATTCCCGGAAAAATGCCACATAAAAATTACACTGCAAGCAGAAATTGTCGTGCATTCTAACAAAAAAATATTGGAACCAAATGTCGACATAATATGCGGCCATCTGTCTAGTTGTAGAAAGTCGCAGTCAGGCATTGTCAGTGAATAAGGACATCGCACAAGCCCTGACTACACAAAGCAAGCGTTGAATTTTTGACGTCTGCTGACGTTAAACTTTGACGTGTTGAACTAAGCTTGGTACACGGTAACACCTGTTGTTCCTACCCTCGCCGAGGAAACGTTCAGATTAATTTTGTATGTTTTTTTCAACTTTTTTGTTCACGAGTAAGGAGCTCAATGCGAGACAGACGTACAGGCAGACAGACGGATGGACGGACGGCCAAGACGCAAACGTCTAATAGTTATGACTGCGGCATAATAATGGAAGCGAAATCATGCAGTAAGCGGAGTAGTTGAAATCCTGCCTGACTGAAGTTTTCCAGAATGACGGCGATGTACATGTTTACGACGACGAGAAAACTCATGATGAGATAAGCCACCAGGTAAATGATGGCCAGACCGCTGTTGCCGCAGTCGCCGTTCGGCTTGTCTTCAGTCGTCGTAGCGTTACAGTCCGGAGGCTCGTCGTTCATCAGTCCCGCCAGCACGCCATCCCAGCCGGCTGACGTCGAGATCTGGAAGAGGGAGATCATGCTCTGGAAGAACGTCTCGAAGTTGAAGAGGTCGTCGATGCCGTTCGTGTGCTTGACGTGCATGAAGAATGACATGCCGAATATGGCAAAGATGAACATGACGAGAAACAGTAGCAGACCGATGTTGATAAGCGCAGGCATCGACACGGCCAGCGAGAACAGCAACGTACGGATGCCCTTGGCTGACTTGACCAAACGCAGGATGCGACCAATGCGAAAGATACGCACGACACGCAGCAATGTCGGTGACACGAAGTACTGCTTGATAATGTCCGCCAGAAACAGACCTGCAAAACCACGCCGTAACTACAACGTGTCTCAGGAAAACCTATCCATTGCGTTATTTATCATACCTTTGCCAAACTGAGACCGATTTTCAAATACTTTCAGTGACAGAGTTGGAAACAATGTGTCAAGTACCAATAAACTTCCCACCGCGTCTAAAAGGTGTCGTTATTCTATCTTGTAAAATATTATTTTTGAACAATTGCACTGAACGATGCACGGCAACGTGCTCTGAAAAAACAACTACGCGTTGATCAATATGAAAAAATTAGAAATGTACTCCAGTTAGCAAACTTCAGAAATAATCAGAATACGCGTTTTTATAATTAATATATTTTCGAAAGCTGTGACGCAGTTATCAGTAACAGTAGAGGCTGACCAAGAACGGAGACGACAACTACGACGAAGTCAAAGACGTTCCACGCCTGCTTGAAGAAATGGAGTCGAAGACTGATGAGCTTGAGCAGACATTCGGACGTGAAGATGACGATGAAAGCCGTGTTGACGACATACAGGCCGTACTCGAACTGATCCGACTGCTCGTAGTGCTCGAGGCCCATCAGAATCATGTTGAGTAGAATCACGATCATGATAAAAATATCGAACTTTTGATTGGTCACGACGGCGAAGAAAAATCGCTGAATCAAAAGCTGCGACACAAACAGCGCACGATCAATCGCCCTCAAACCATACAACTTGCTGAACTAACTCTATAGCTTACTTAACCTCTCGCTATATTTTCAACCGAATCATTCTATAGACTATCAAAAGCAGAAATCTTTTGGTGTGAAATTCATACAAGTAAGGCTTGAGCAAAGCTCATGAGACGGGCGAGAGCCTTGGCAGTTCTTGTTTGCAGGTTGTCCTTGTCTATCTCCAGCCATTTCTACGCAAAACTCTCCATGTGTACCTCGCAGCCGAAAATCACAAAAAAACACTATAATTCCCTATTTTGGGAGTTCAAAGTCATTCAAGGTCATCGATGTTGACATTCTTATAAAGCTCATCACCAGTGTTTGTTATGATAAGCAGCATGTCTGTGTCTATCTGTAACCGTTTACAGGCTATACCAGCCAATAGAGGTGAAGCAAATTTTAGGGGGTACCCCTCTATAACGCCCCAGTTCAAAAGGGACCCCCTCACCCAGGCGCACAAAATTTTGTCACGATAAACTGGAGTCCTTGCGGCAACCCATAGTGAAGATTTAGTGATCCTAGCTTGCGTCTGTTTGATACAATACCACAGTGTGACAGACAGACTGACAGACGGACGCCCAGATGATGGCTAAAACGCGCAAAGCATTACATGCTCTCGCACGTAAAAAAACCCTTTCGTAGGGGAAAAAGTCCACCATAAGCTGAATTTTAACGAAAACACTATCTGCCAACATAATGCAATAATTAACCTAACTAGAAAGCGCTCGTAAGAGTGCAGATCTCTACCAAGTGGAGTAATTTAAACACTACGACAACAACAACTACTACTACTACTACTACATGCGCCCTGATTCTTTCTGAGACTTTGGCGCTTTATAAATCATTTACTTACTTACTTACTTACTTACTACATTGTGACCATGCGTCTATCTGGCACAGTTACGGAGATATGGCGCCTCAAATTACATGTACACAAACACATGGACGGACACACACACACGGACACACAGAACGACCAATCTCATAATCTCCTCCAATGTTCACTTTGTTTCTTTGGTGAAAATAATTAATTTACTCGACGTACTTTGTAAGTTGAAGTTTATAACGATGTAAATTTCGAAACATGCCTTTGGTTTTGGTATCGGTTTCTGCGGCTGTTTGGAACCGAGTTTCTTCATGGCGTTGTAGTACTTCTTCTGATCCTCAGTCATAAACATCTCCAACGATCCGCCTGCCTGTTAATCAAACACTGTTGCTTCAGAATTTCAGATTAGATTAGAAACATGTACCGATAAAATTATATTGCCAATATAAGTACAATATACAATATTTGTTTCAGAGGATTTCTGTTTTGATGCAGCGCTTCAATGCTGTTTTGTTGCACGATAGTTTGCCGGCCGCTGACTGCACGGACTGACGATCGTACCCACCTTTGTATTTCGTAGTTAATTTTTAGGCTCCCTCGGGAACGGAGTACCGAGGGTAAAAAAAATTACAATATTAGTGATTAAAAAACCTTTTTCTTAGTTCAGTTGTGATCATGGCTACGAACTCGAGACTGATGTGAGCTATCAAGTCCAATAAAATATGATGACTGTAAATAGACTTATAAGCCAAAATGTTTATATCAATAATATGAAAACTGTTGATATTTTAACAGGCCTGATGCCTTTTCCCTCACCCACAAAATATCGCCAAAACGTTGTAAGTAATTTTTCAAACCAGTAGTTAAACGCTAATGTACAGACATCGTAAATATCGTAGCTGTTACCTTCTTCTTTTGCATGTTGAAGTTTTCGATGATGACGCCGATGAAGAGATTCAGCGTGAAAAACGAGCCGAAGATAATGAAGAAGACGAAGTAAAGATACATGAACACTCGAATCTCGCGCTTCGGCTGCACTCCGATCTGCAGCAAATACCCAAATCAACTCAGCCTTCTATCCTCAGCGGCACTGTGAAACGTGTACTAGCTTTTGGGCTTTGTATACAAAGGCTATTTGGTTGTGCCACGACGACAGCGCCATCAAAAGTTGAATGCAACGAAAAACAATGGTCTAAATGTTCTGATTTGTATTAGGCTATACTAAATCAAGTAAACGGATTCAAGCGTTACCTCCTGACTGTCAATAGCGTGGTTCATGATATCAATCCAGCCTTTGAACGTTGCCTGAAGCACACAAAATACGAACGCGTACGAATGGCATTTCAACAAGTCACTGATATTAAACTGCAACGAAATTTAATAAAGGCAGTTCGCCCTAATTAATAAACGCAATTATATCATCGCATTGAATTAATATCAAATTCCCTATTAATGCGCCAAAGTTAGATGTTACGAACGTTTACTACAGTTGCCAAAAACAGTACATAACTCGGTAAAAATGGGCCCGTACCGGTATGTATTAGGTGTTAATTTAAATATTGCAAAAAAACTACTGAAATGTTAGACCTTAAGCTTAAAGCTAACTATATTTGGAGTTAGCCGTGTCTTGCCAAGATTTAGAAATTTAGCCTTGTTGTCTAAAATGTGATTTTGTTCAACAACTACTCATAAATTTTCACACAGGACAACGAACCGCTTTATAATGGGTCACATGCCCGAAAATGAAATCTGGTGAGAGATAGACTGTAGAGACGTTAACAAGATATTTTATTTTTAAAATTTTTGCTTCAGTCAGTCATGTAAGATCTAGGTCTTGGCTCTGCTCTTAAAGGCCGTAACTTTGACCACCTTGTTCTTTGTGGCTTTAGCCTAGGCCTTGTAGTACATTATGTCTTCGTTAACTTCATTGGTTGTGCGTATATTTTGACCAAGCACAATAAATAAGCTTACTTCGTATTATAAGGTGCTTTTTGTGACAGCACGCTATAACGATAAATAGTTTTAAATTCAGCGATTTCTCGCGACAGCACGAGAGGAGACAACGTGTTTCTAACAAATAGTACGACATCTACAACACTGTTAGCGACAATGAAAACAGGCATTTGTCAACGCTGACCACTTGAAAGAGCGCCAAATAGGCAATGAGGCAGTTGTCGAAGTTGACTTTTGGCGTAAACCACGTGTAGTTGTAGTGTGAAGACCAGGTGTAGTTGTAGACGGGGCCCAGGATGTCGCAGTCGTTCTTCGACGACACGATGCTAAAGTTGACTGTTTCCATGTACTCGTCGACGCAGCTGCTGAATCTGCCGCCAAACAGGTTGACGCCCATGATGCTGAAGATAAGCCAGAAGACGAGACAGACGAGCAGTACGTTGAAGATGGCTGGGATTGCCTGGATCAGCGCGTTCACTACGACCTGCATGCAAACCCAACAATGTCTGTTAGTTTAACTTACTGTCCGCAAGAATATTGCCTTTACTGCTTAGTGTAACTCGAACACGGCGGAAAAAATTGAGGAGGGACAGAAAGTTGCGATTTTCCGACAAATCGCTAGAAATTTCAAACAGAAAAGATTCGAAGCTCAAAATTTCAACACTGCCCTTAAATTCCTGTAATTTTCCGCTTCAAATTTTGTATTTTAGAAAGTAAATTTTCCGACAGGCTAAAATTAATTAAATCACTGACATCGAGCCAATGTACACGTAAAAGTCTAGTTTCAAGCAAACTTTCCACTAACTGCAATTGCACTTGATGATTTTTGGTGAAAAAAATTTAACAAGTGATTATAAGACTGGGCGGGGTTAGAGTTCAAGTTTTGCATAAGTCAAAACTAAACGCAATAAAATAGAAACTTTAATAAAAATGAAATATGTCAACATTGTTGCGCCCATGCACTAATCACTCACTTAGCTTTTGCAAACTATAGACCGAGACCGGGTGAGTAATGTAGGTCTATCGTTCGTCGGTGAAATACGTTGCAAAGCAACGAGGTAGCTATACATATACCCTCATGCCTTCCCAGCGCGAGACGGCTCGCAGAGGTCGAAGAGCACGTAGAGTTCGTAACGCTCTGAACGGACCGATGTTGCCCATCTCTAGAATCTCGGCTCCCAGACTCACCAGGGATATCTACAATCAACGCAGTGTCATCTCGCCTGTAGTAAGACAGTCGACGCGCATTTTTTTACCTATAGCACTTGCTTTTTACTGCATCCGAGACAAGTAAAAGTTAAACTTTAAAATGGGTTGCTAGCCAATAGCGTAGGCCCCTAAGTCTCATTATCGTCAACTATTTACAATGAAATTGTTAAGTCAACTGTTAACATGACGTTGGCCGTCACAACTTTGAGGTGCGTGACTGCCGAAAAATGACATCTTAAGGCTATTGGGCGAAACCGGAAACGCTAACAAACTTTTATAGCCTTTCATTCTCGACTTGTAAGTTTGCATGGCTTTAGTACATAAACCTCGCTAATTATAATATATAGCTTTTTAATAGTGCTAGCTTACAGAACGTTATGCTTAGCCGGGGCAGCATCACGAAAATGATGCAAAACGTAAGACCACATATTGTGCAATAATGACTTACGGCAACGATGACAAAATCAAGCCAACACCACGCGTCCGTGAAGTATTTCTTGAAGCCGTATGCGCTCATTTTAATAATCATTTCTAGGACAAAGATCACCGTGAACACTTTGTCCATGTACTTCAGAATCATCTTGAGTATTTTTCGCTGCGGCAGATTGACATCTTCGATTGCCTAATCACAAGCAACAACAAAAATATTATTAGATTGTGACCAATCTAATGTACTTCTGCACGCATTATTCTTTGATGTATTCTCTCAAGTGATTTTTCGTTTTTTTCGGCCCATTGCGACCATACGTCCATCTGACGCAGTTATGGAGATATGGCGTCTCAAAGATAATGAAGTCACGACTTTAACCTTTAGGGGTCGCGTGACGTCATCGGTCGCGTGACCATTCGACTCGCGGTGGGCGACTTATTATTGGTGGTCCATTGTGACCATGAGTCTATCTGGTACCGTTATGGAAATATGGCCGTTTGAAGTTCTTCCAGAAAGGTTCTTCCAAGAAGGAAGGGAGGTCGGTCGGTCGGTCGTTGGTCGTTGGTGGTCACTCGTCGATGAAACACTGTTGAAAATAAAATCATTTCGTTATGCATTTAGGTGCAAAAATCTTCCACGATACAATACAAAAGCCCTTCGATTTCATCAGTCAAATAACAAAAAAAAATTTTAAAAATGAAAATAAAAAAATAATAAAATAAAAATAAACAATGTTTATAAAACGTATAGTAACGGACAGCCACGTAATCACTGAAAGTAGCTAATACAGAGAGAGACTACAAACTAGGACAGCACTATAACGTAATTCTACACTGTGTCTCAATAAAAAGTGAAACCCCAAAACAAATAGCTATAACTTTTTAAAAAGTTACTACTTTTGTCTAAAATGTTAGAGATAATAACTGTAAATCAAGCCATGTAACATGACATAATCACTTTAGAAAAAACACAGGACAATTTCAGTTTCATCGACATTTAAAGTGCATTACTAAAAATATGAAGTTCACAACACAGCAGCTTCAAACCACATTTTTTCAAAATAAGATGTCTTTATGTATGGTTCATACTTTTAAGTAAAATTTTGTGCACTTTTTCCAAATTAACTGCAAAATACTAGACACTAACTTACATTAATGGTAGTTTTGGTATAACACAATTAGTGGGGACATTCCAGGGGTCCACTTTTTATAGAGACACAATGTATATCACGTCAAATAGGCCTATTGACAACGGCATTAAGACAACTTTGGATGTGCAGGAATATGACTGCCAAAATGTCGAAACGGCTCTGAGTACAACACAGAAGCTAAAGGGAACAGGCATGACATTTTGTCCAATTTTAATAAAAAAAATATTTCATTTATTGACTGACTGACCAGCGCCAGGCTGCTGATCAAGATCATGACGATGATGAACGTCTCGAAGTACTTGTGTTCGACCAGGATGAAGTTCACGTTTCGCCAGTTGAACCAGACACGACCGACGCGCGTCCGGTCGAACGCTTCCCAGAACGAGCCACAAGACGCCGTGCAACACTTGGGACAACACTCATCCGGATACTTGACGTAGACAACGGTCACCTCGTTGATGTGTGGCTGTGACTGCAAGCTGCGACTTTCCTCGGAGTTTGACGATGCGTTCACCTGTTCATCGTCGTCGTCGTCGTCGCTGTAGCAGTCGTTTTTGTCGTTGTTGTCGTTGTTGCAGCTGTTGTTGTTGTTATCTTTGTCGTTGTACTTGTTGTAGTAGTTGTTGTAGTTGTTGTCGTCGTCGTCATAGTCGTAAAAGGTCGATCGGTCGAAGTCGCTGAGTCGGAACGATGTCTGGCTGCCGCTGTACAAACTGAGTGCAGCCGCCTCGTGACTTGCCTGCTCGCGTCTCATCCAAGCATCCACGTTGACGTCACTCTCAGACCCAGTCACTTCGTCCGAATACTCGCAGCTGCCGTCTCCCTGAACACCCAATCCTACCCAGTATTTCTCGCTATGCCGCATGCGTCTTTACTAAGCCACGTAATTAGTTTCCTAAATACAGTTTGTACAACACTGCACAGTACATCATGTTCTGTCTCGCAAAAACCACGGATTTGGTTAAACCAACTGTCGTGGCAAGTAACCGCATTAAACTTGTAACAAAAACTAGTTTACAACTATCACAAACAGAAGTCCGCATTACAGCTTACTACTTTTTACAATCAGGTCGCAGAAGTTTTTGAACGCGCCTCGTAAACATAGTACGTGCGATGTAGCAAAATAAACAACAAACATTTTACCTTTCGTAGCAGCTCATCGTCAACATCTGAAACACGAACAAACAAGATAAGCATCACTGAGTGTTTAGTCGTAAATTAAAACATTATGATAAGTAAGCACTAGCCTATACGTGATTTACCCGAAAAAAAACTTAAACGACTATCTCATCATTGTCAATCGATGATTTAAAACTAACATGCCAGTCGTCGAGTCATATGTTAACAACTGACTGCAGCGAAACGGTCATAACTTCGGCGCTTCTCCAGCTGATCTACGGTGCTAGGCCATTAAGATCGCTACGGCCCAGACTGGCTACAAGATGATAATGATTATGGTATTGTAAAGCTTACTTGGCAACAGATACACGTCTACTCAGAACGCTGTGAGAATAAAAAAAGCAGCGTGTGAGTGACGTGCATGCATCAGAGTTAGGGTAAGGGTTAGGGTTAGGGTTAGGATTAGTTTCAGCATTCTTTTGCACGTTAGCTCACACATTGCATGTAGGCCTATAAACTACAACTAACGGTATATTGTTGGCTTATTGCAGGGACAGGAAAGTAACGGCGCCCCTGTATGCATGCCATGCTAACTGGCACACCCCACAAGTGTCCAATACTAGCCAACGATTAGTGACAAAAAATACCGCCCGATGTTAGAATGATTACCAGTATCCATGGTCCAATGAGTAGCCTTGTGTTATGATAAGACAAAAGCACAAGCTAACGACCTTTCTTTAAGCCGTAGCTGAGCTTTTTGTATGATTACCAGTAGCGTTATGAGGCTGAGTGGTTGTGCAGTAAACCTCCCTCCTCCCCTAAAATTTGGGCTGTCGAAAAATTGTCCAAAACTTTTTTCTGTCAAAAAATTTGAGCACGAAAGCCCCCACTTTAAGGAAATTTAATGGCAAAATTCAAATTTTGAGCAGCCATAATCTTCTCTGTCGGAAATTCTTAGTGTTCGTGGAAAAATGCAACTACGTATCCCGCCTGCTTTTTTAAACCACAACGCAGCTGGCTTGAATAGGAAGTAAGTTCGGTTACCGATGACGCTGTGCTGATGCGGACACGTGTCGTTGACGTCATCGTCGCTGACCAGGTAGACACCGAGGCTTTCACGCACCTGTCCGTTGCTGGCCTGCCAGTCTCGGCCATCACACGCCAGTGACCCGGTCCAGCATGTGACCCCGTGACCCGGTTATGACTCCGTGACCCCGGTGACCCGGTGGTCTGGTCACACGCCAGTGAGGCGGTGGAGCCAGGAGTGGTCGCTGGTCGCTGGTGCAGTGCCCGGCACAGACGTCGCTTGAACGCGTACGAAGCGTGTGACTTGACGTAGATGCAGAACCTATTGATGCGGTCGACCGCTTCCTGCAGCTTGTTCGGCTCGGCAGTCTCATCGCTGGACGTCTGCGACAAGCTCTCGGCGCCGAACGAACTCAGCAGCAAAGCGAGAAACAAGTTCAGCACCTTCGCAGCAACACATGAACACTCAGCACCCAGCGTCACAAACTCACGATCAGAAGGCTCAAACCTCCGTCGCGAATAATATCTTTATTCACCAGAAAATAGCAACACAATACACATATATGAATTTATTATTAATTGAAAAACAGTCAGCCTAGCCAGAAAAGTTACAAGAACACTGGCAGCTGTCACTAATTGTTGTACAAACAATGTTAAATTTGTAAAAGTAACGCCTAGAGTGCCGGCTACGGCTGCTGAACGTAACTCTGATTGCGTCACCACGCTGCAGCGACGGCGACGTACCGGCCAGCTAGCTGAGGCTCTATGCAAGACAACTAAAATCGATACTTGGGGTTATCTTAAGTACATTTTGGTTAGGCGTGGTCCTGGAATGGAAAACAACACGCGGACGGGCGCATTTAAATCAAGTTCGAGGACTCTCCGTTCATTGTGCAGTTACTAACCTATTCTTCAGGCTTTGGTGGCTAAAACAGCTCTTAGGCGGCTATTATAATTAGGGACTGCCTGGTGGCCTGGTGCGTCACCAAAACGGGTGATGTGGACGCTGTGATAGAATTAGCACGGCTACAAGAAGTTTTGTTGTTACCCGCCTCCTAGCCCACAGCCAAGAAGTCTAACCACTCAGAGATCCAAGAAGTGTGACTATGTAGACGTCACTGACCTTGTTGCATAACTTTTCGTTTTCTAGAACTTCACTGTTGTCAGTTCGGTGCAGATGTTTTAAGCGCGCTGTTTAATACTTTGTGTTTAATACCTGTAAATGCTTAGTACCTTGTGAGTCGAATTTGTGTTATTAAAACTACCTTAGATTTATTCACGAGGTTATAGGCCTATTATGCGTTTGCGCTTAATCTCACATCTATTCAAAAATTTCTCACAGAATTCCAAAGAACCCATGGAAATTCAGCACGTTTTCATACCCATCTCATGTCCATACCCATGAAATTTCCCATGGGAATTTTCATATCCACGGCACCCCTGCACAGGGGGCAGCTGCCCCCTGTCCTTTCTCAGGCGAGGGACGCAAGTTAGTATTAGCGCTGAAAGGCGCTCAGGTGCTTGTGTGCTTTTGTGTACGTACGACGAGATTTCCAATGATCATTGTGAGGAGGAAGAAGGGAACGCAGTGGTAGCCGGAACAGTAAATGCAGTCCCACATGGACCACCCGGTGGATCAGCGGATCAGTCCCACATGGACTCGATCCACTCGCCGCACAGGACGCGAAAAACGATCATGAACGAGTGGAGGAAGTCCTCGAAGTTCCAGCGCGGTCTGTAGCCGAACACCTTCTCACTGTAGTTGGCGCCAAACAGCTGCATTCCCATCACAGCGAAGATGAAAATGACGATCATCAGCACGAAACAGAGGTTACCGAGCGCTCCCATGGTCCGGCCAATGATGCCAATCAATAGGTTCAACGTCGGCCATGACTTGGCCAGCTTGAAAACTCGCAACTGCACACGCGCGATGTTGGTAAAAAAATAATATTCCGAAAACAACAATTATAAACTTTATAAAAGAAAATAACGTATTTGAAATGATATCGGTGAACAATTTTGTAATAGCTTACTAAACTTATATTTTTGTACTTTCTGTTGCATTCAACATTAATTACAGTTAAATGTCGAAGGCGCTTTTTTCTTTAATCAACTTTTTTGGACTTACTGAGTTTATGCACGCAGCCCTTCACTTGAAAAGTGACCGGAAGTGTTCGAGTGCCGACAGTTCTTTAAAAACCAGTTGGCGGGACTCGACCTAACCCACAGTAACTCCAAAAAATAACCGCTTAAAAATAAAAAATTGTTGCAATAATTGTATTAACAATAGAGCATAGCCAATTTTACTACCGCTTCACTAAAGAGATCTGAAAATTCCACTGCACAACTACGCTCTGACATAAGTAAACGCGGATACGTACGAGTCGAAAAGATCGTAGAATTGAAAGTCCTTTGACGTTTGCCAGCCCGAGTTCGACAAGACTCAGTATAACAATGACAATATCGAAACAGTTCCACTTGTCCTGCAGATACTTCATCAGGCCAAGTGCTATAATTTTTAGCGCAGCTTCTGCGGCGAATATCGTCGTGAACACCTAAATAACAGACAACCCATCTTCAGTGCAATATCGCTACATGCATTTAACTGCATGTCATTGTCTGAACAAATAGCCACTGGTAGACCACTGTGGTCTGGCATATAAAGTTATAATCTTACGACATTGTCTTCTTATTATGTCTTAAAATGTGTTAGAATGTTAAAGTATTAGAATGCATGTGGGTTCTGAAGACGGAAGAAGCTCTGTGTAAGAAGGTCAGACATACGCAGATCAGTCGGTAGTAGCTAAGATTAAACGTGCTACTTATTGAGGCTATACGTGTACATGCGTAGCGTGCGTACGTAGTTGCCCATCTTGAGAGTGTGCGCCATGTCCGCCGACATTGAGGCGTGGTCGAGCGCCATGAAGACTGTGTTGACGACGATGCAGATGGTGATAAACATGTCGACGAAAGCGTCGGTGATGAACAGTTCAACAAACCGTGCAAACACTACCCAGCAGCGGCAGCACTATACCACGTGACACTGTTGTACCACGTGACACCACTGACACTGGACCGCCGGCGTCACGTGACGACCCAGCAGCGGCAGCATTGCCAACCGAACGCCAGCTCGTAACAGCGAGCTTTCAAGTACTCCTTGCGCGACAGTGTCACGTGGTCCTGTGGTCTTGGTGTTTTTCTCCCACTCATTATACTGCCTGACACACAGTTACACAATGGCGCATTTAGACTATATGTCAGCTATCACCAGTATTTTCACTGGATTTTCGTTGCGTACAAACTTCACATTTTTTGAAAAAATGTATTTTGAAAAACGGTAAAAATTGTGACCGCTTTGCCATTTTCCCAATATTTTTGTTTAGCCAACTAAAATGGTTTGCTAGCATTTTTATTTTGTAAATTTTATCGATTGGCTCGGCTAGCGTGAAAATGGTTTTTCTGATTGGGTTATCAAGCCGAACCTCATCATGCACAGCAAAATTTAAGTCTCTCAAAAACCACTACGCACGCATTATTGGACTTGAATCTAAAGGTTTATATTGATTATCGAGATAACACAATAGCAAATACTTTACGCTTTATACTATACTCGTAGTTTAATTTCAAATTTCCGTGTTTTAAAATGCCATTAGCCAGAAAATTGGACCCGCCCCTGAATGCAACAGCACACTTTTAATGAGTTTTCTAATGCTATTTATGCGAAATAAAAAAGCAATAAAATAGAATCGTAAAATTCTACAACACAGGCATGGTTGCTGCCACTTTCGGATAAACAAACAAGAATACACTATGACACCAGAAAAAAATTGCCAAAAAAAAACAATAAAAATATACTTAAACTGCAAAACAATCGTCAAACGCTGCAAAGATCGAACGATAAGTTTTATCACCGCCATTCGTCTCAAGCGCACTGAATTAAGTTTCTTACCTTTCTTTCCGGACGCTTGGCTGACCAGATCTTTCAAGATGTACACGTCTACAAAAGTCAAACATCCTCAGTTGCTAAAGCCATGCAGCATGATTGTGACAATATTTTTATAAGCAGTAAGCCTACGACGCTAATATCGCATTGCAAGTATAGCTGCGATGTATGGCATTTGTATTTGAACCTAACGAGCAACCGTTCCAGAGGTAGTCTACCTCATGATACGGCTGGTTGCCTACAATAAATTTTGTAGGCTACGTGTTCCATGGAGCTGGATTAGTGCCGACAGTCAACCATCAGAGTTAGAGCACTGAAGTATTTATCTCTGTTACATATTTCACTTCATTCATCTACAGACCGACTGTTTGCATTCGTCCGAGATAACAAATATGCAACAGAAGGCTAAAATGACAGAGATATGGAACAGCAGAATCTGAACGCCGTCAGCTCCGTTCCTCCACAACCGACGCAGCTGTTGTGGTGAGAACACGGACCCAGTTCAAAAAGCGCGCCTTCTCCGCCTGCGGTCCAAAGATCTGGAACCAAATTCCTCCTCACACAAAAAATATTGATTCTGCTCCGGGTTTTTGCAACGCCTTTAAGACTCACTTGTTTCCCAACTAACTATCGGCCTAACTGCTGTACACACATTTATGATTACGATTATGATTACGGGAACGAGAAACGACGTTGACGTGACGTGATATGGAATTAGTTCAGACCGTGAATGTTGAGCAGGGATGAAGCGCTTGGGTGCCGATGGCTGGCGAGCGTCTGTTGTGAGCAGTTTAACTTGTCCTTCAACGCCTCATAATCACGACTTCGTCCTGAGCTCTGAACAGTCACAAGCAGGCCGACACGCATTGCTTTCGGAGATTTGCGCTGCTATGGCTATTATTGTACCAATCTTACAGTTACTGGTATAACGTATAAAACAAGTAAAAAGCCAAACTGTTGAGCGTGGCAGTACGATAGATCGAAAAGCATGCAGCTAACGCCTTTCTGTCTAAGCGGTAGCTAAGCTTCTTGTTTCAATCACGAGTGACGTGGACTCACGTGACGCGTCAGAGCGCTGTGTGGAAGCTGGAGATGCTGTGAGGCGAGCTTGTTGCACTGCGTCACACCGGCGTACCACTGGAAGTGTGGACTGGGCATCACGCCGGCCGTCCATACCACTCCCAACATTGTGGACTGCGCATCATGCCACTGGAAGTGTGTCGGCTCTCGTCGGTTCCTGGCGAACGTGAAGCCCGGTCTGGCAGTGGTAGCTGGCAGCAGAAGTTGCGTGCTAGTCGCCTGGCGGCTACGTGATGAAGAGCGGCGCACGGCGGCCGAGTAGAACGGAGCCGTGCCAAAGATGACGTCAATGGTCGGCGTCGTGGTGCAGTCACGTGGTACAGCGTCACGTGGTACAGTGACGGAACTGGTCGGCGTCGTGGCGGCGGAGTCGTCGGCGTACGGAAAGCAAAGGTTGTCGAGGCACGTGACACTGGACCACGTGACGCTGTACCACGTGACCAGCACACTAAGGTTGTCGAGACAGGTGATATGATGCACTGACGGGTGACGCAACCAGCTCAATTGACTGACGGCGCTGTCATGCCGCTTTATCGCGTTCACCTGTCCACCCAACAGCTGCTGCCTGCAACTACTATACACTGTAGTGGTATTGCAGTAGTAGTAGTATTGCTGTTGTTGTTGGCAACAGTAGCAGCAGCAAACACTTTTTATTTCAGCTGCTAAAGCATCATTAGCGGTTAACGTATTAAAAGTACGCTTTGCGCTATATAAATTGACTTACTCACTTTTATCATAAAAATAATCAATTAAATGTACAATTTATCATTAGTATACGCCTAATACGTCTACTGATTATCATCAGTCAAAAAAACTAACACGTTCTGTTGCTTTGTTGTTTAAATGACGCGCTGATTTTCTCGACAAAAATCTGTTGCTTTGCACGTCACGGTCCGTCTCCAATGTCTAGATGTAAACATTCTACAAAAAGAAAGCTGCATGTCGCCGCAGTGTAAATAAAACGTTCTACAAGTCGTCTGTGTTCAAAAGTTAAATACGTATCGACGACATGTCGTTTGTATCCAGAGCCAAAAATCGACTCTTTCTGTACATGTGTCCATGTCAAATTTTTTTCTCGTTTAATTGTTTTCTACATTTATAGTTTTCGTTATTTTTTACTTTGTTTTTTTTTATCTTTCCCTAACTGACTTTTTATATTTTACATTATAACTGTACTTCTGGTTCAGTTTCTCTCATTGTATTTTTATGTAAAAAAATTCAGTTTTTTTAGTTTATGTGCTAGATTAAACTGACAGCTTTCTGTCAGTTTCTAAGTGCATATCCGTATCACATCGTATCATATAGGCAGGCATACTGCCTGAAGGAAGTCAAGGTTTAGATATATTACAGCTCTGTGAGACGAACCCTCTGCTCTCCAATAGACAACATTCTAAGATTAATGACTGTCTGAAGAATAACAGGAAAGATTATTAGAACTGCCATTACCGTTATATATGCACAATTCTAATTGGCAGTTCTTACAATTTTATGTTCAGCTCGTTTTTTTGTGTTTTGTGTTTCATAAAGGTTTAACTTTCTGTAAAGGTTAAACTTTTGTTGTGTTATTATGTGTATGTGCAATTTTGCCTGGAAAGGCCGTTCCCTAAACGACCTATACTGTGTCGAGTGGGACGTTAAACCCTACTCACTCACTCACTCTGTGAGACGAAGTGTGTAAAGCAGAAGAACACACTGTGGGCAAGGTGACGTAGTCGACTGGACTGTCGCACTGAATGCTGCCGTCGGCAACACTGAGCTCACCATGCACACCACACCCTACCCCTGTACCACGTGACGTTGTAACACGTGACACTAGATCACGTGACACTGAGCTGATCATGCAGACCGTGCAGTTCGAGGCGCGACGAGTCGGCCGGTACAAAGCTCTTGTCAAGATGATTCTCTGTGGCCAGAGTGGCGAACGAGTCGCCCGACGGACTGCTGCGTGCTGCAGCCAGTGCACCTCTACCCTTCTCTCCACACCGTCCATGCTTGACCAGACGACTACACAATGCAGCCGGGGCACCTGTGTCACCGGGGCCACCATCAAGAAGGTCGTCGTCATCGTCGTCGTCAATGTTCTGAGCCGCTGCCGCAGCTGCCGCTTCGGCCGCCTCGCGCTTCGCTTGCATTTGCTGTAACAACGCCACACCGTACCACTCACCACTGCAACTGACAATCACTCGATCACTAACAATGCGATCACTGCAATCGTCTTCTCTATTATGCATCAAAAGAATCTTGAGACATTAAAAACATGCAAGATGACTAAAACAAATTTTAACGAAATTGTGTGCCATTTAAAACCGGTGACTGTTTACGTGGCCGTTTACTAACTACCCCTACCTCTGACTTAACTGATTCTAATCCTTAAACCGCAATTCTTTCCACGTAAAACGTGGGAAACGGCCACGTTGAACGTCACGTTTAAAACCTGCTGTCTACGATAGCGTGAGTCTCATTTTCTTTGACGCTTGTTAGTAGCATGTTAGTAAAAAAAGTGTTTCCAACTTGAAGATGAAGATTTAAGTATAACCATTTACAGATTTTTCGGCTTTATAATAATAAATACCAAAAAACGTTATCTGCTAAGGCAAAAGCGATTTTACCGAAACGAATATCTCCAAATCCACAGAACTGATGTCTGCGTCGCTAGTTAAGTGAAAATGCTGGTAATTAATTACATCCTACCAGCGTCAACGCTTCCTCGGCCGCTTGCTCCTCTTGTGCCTGCTTCTGACAGTCGTCATACGACATGGCGACGATCGCCAGAATGAGATTGACAAGGTAGAACGAGCCAAGAAAGATGATGAGAACGAAAAAGAACATGTGATACAGCCCGTTAGCTCGAATAATCTAACGCACACAATACAATCCGCAATATGCAAGTTTAAAAAGACATTATTCATGTATTCAAGCATTTTATTGCACACGATTTTGCGCAGTATACGCAACAATGCCATATACCGAGCGAGTGGTGAAGGTAATGAATCAACTTCTTAACTGGTGTTGGCCACCAGTGCTCACATAAGCAAACTCGCTGACGAAGATTAAAATTAAATTGCCGCAAAACATATATTTATTACCGTAGTACATTTTAAGGCAAAAAAATTTCATGTATTTACTATCTAGCTGTCAAACCATTGACGCTCTTCTATGCAATCGCCGCAGAAGATTATTGAAAATCGCATTCGAGTTTATTATATGCTGCAGTCGAATTATCATTCGAGTTTAATTCTACAAAATGCACTACGTTTTCTTTACTCCTGGACCCATTTAAAGCTGTTACACCGACATTCACTGACAACCATTTTCTTGAGCTGAATTATCACTATAATTTATCAGGAAACAATCATTTTACACTGTTCACTTGTAAGACACTACAAAAGACCGTTTTGCACGTGCAGTAGGCTTACGTGCATCATTGTCGGTAAGGCTCAAGCCTCCATGCACATCGTTTCGGCCTGTGAAGACCGCAGCTTGTATATACATCATCTGGATATATTAAGTCGCTTTATGTCGTAGCAAACGAAATAAATACAGGTATCTAGGCCTATGCAGCAGTGCTCAGATCTTACTAGCTGATACAAGTTTTCCCAGTAGTCCTGCGTCATGAGGCGAAACGCACACAGCAGTGCCCATGCGAAATTGTCGAAGTTTGTGAAGCCGTAGTTTGGGTTTGGACCAGCAATCTCGCACTCATAACCCGCCGGACATGTCCTACAGACACAGATGCATACGCTCACAAGCCGAAACACAGTTTCCGACGACCGTACGAAGAAGGTAAACGGTGACGTGCCAGAACTTCTCACCTCGGACATGTTCAATAAATGTTTAAGTTGTTTCCAATTGTTTTACATCGATTTTGTTACCTAATTGACTCACAAAGTCTGGAGCTTGTCTAGCTCAATGCATAAAGCTATCGCTTGCCACGTGCTTCATGGGCCGCAGACATTGCAAAACCAGGCCTATAGCAGAACGACTCTCCGTGGTCACAGCATTTGGCACATAATACGCGACATTGTCGTGCAAAACGAATGCATAAAATGCTACAAACGAATTTTTGCATCGCATACATACGAACAAAAAGACAAATGCTTTATATTTCACAAAAAATGATAGGCTAAAGTTTGACTGCATACCCGGCATCGGCAGACGTTCCACACAGTTGAGGGTTTTCACCGTCTGGCAATAACCAGTTACCTGCAGACGAAACACGTAGACGATAGTTAGCTGGCACCGAAACACTCGAATAATTCACAGCTCTGCGCTTCATTCTTAGCTGTCTATAGAAATCGAAATTGTAAATCGTGATCGTGTTCAGATACTGATTGTAGCATGGGCAACTGCAAACGTTTTCCTAAAAACACGATGACGATTAAGCGAAGTTTTCATCCAGCGCAGCGTACGCAACGTAACGGATGCCACACAAGTGACGTAGCTGACGTAACGACCGCTTCTGTGCTTTCGCTTTGGCCGTTACGTCAGCTGCGTCAACTGCGTCTGTTACGTACTTTTTTTGCGTACGTTGCGTCGAGTGGAAACCCTGCATCATTATAATCAGCATGTTTTCAAAACAGATTTTAATGAAAAGTTCTTTATTGACAATGTTAACAGACAAACAGTCAAAACAAATACGGCTAAATAAACTTAACCGCTCTTCTTTCGGTGAAGGTAAATTCGTATTCCCTTTACCCTGGAGCAACCGGCTGTAGAAAAAGGTATAAATTTCACAAATCTATCTTGACGACTTAATAATTAATTAGTCAAAATTCACATTTTAAGTTATATGCAATTTGTAACTTTTGTTACTATTCTTATTAAGCGGCATCACAAAAAGCATCAGCGATGCTGGCCGCCTATTGCGACAGATGTCGCCGTAGCGTGGTCCGGTCGTTTGTCACACTCGTAAACCCCGCCGAAGCCGCTGGACGGAATAAAATGACACAACACTGCATTAGACACGGTTTAGGTCTCTCACGAAAAGGGAGAGGGGAGTTTTGGGGATCGGAAGTTTGGAACCCACATGCAGTGTCTAAATCGCCGTTGCAAGTTGCGGCTAAACACCTGCGTGCGGCGATAGAACCTGGTGCCAGATGAATTTTATTCCTGCATGCAATTATAATAATAATGCGGTTGTAGGGATATATCCAGTTAGCAGTATTTGGCTTTTTGATTATTGCTTTAATAGCGTTAACCTACTTCGGTTTTCGTAGTGTGCTCTTTTCTCAGCTTTGGTGAAGTTTGCTTTGACGAGAGGATCGAGCTCAAGAATGCACTTCTGCTTAAGCGTTCCCTGATAGATCTGTAGACCAATCAGAGCGAAGATCGACAGCACGAACAGAGTCAGTATGATGACGTCACGCAGGCGACGAACCGCTTCCATCAACGCGCCAATTATCGTCTTCAGACCTATGTAGACCGACAGTCGTAACTGAGTCGTTACACGTACAATATATTGACAACACTACAATATAATATTATAATATATAATATCGTCATCACGCATACACTTATTGCAAAGTTTCTCGTTCATCTCTAGTTTGTTGTCGTTCTTTGTCATCTGTCTGCTTGTCACACGTCTGGTTGCAAGTGGCGTGGCAAAAGTCTTCCAGTCTGTAAAGAGCAAAAATTTGGTCTCTGTCTCGACGTCTTGGTCTCAAGACCGTCTCGAAAGTCGAAACATACCAACGTCTCGTCGCGGTCTTGGCTTCAAGCGCATTCCTAATATGGTGAATTATATGACAAAGTTATGGAAAAACAAACAAAAGACTGTTTTTGATTGAGATGTTTTGTTAGAACGTGTAAATATCAACGTACTTTTTTGCGTTTTATGCGTTACTTTTCAAGTCAAATCCTCATCCAACAGTGTCAATGACAAAAGATTACTGTTTGATTTGTTATCATTCTAAATGCAGGTAAAATCTTCGACAGATGCAGACGCGAAAGAAAAAGTTATAAACTAACCCGGAACGACGGCGACTGTTTTGAGTGCGCGCAAGACGCGCATCGTCCTCAGTGCCGCGAAGTTGCCCAGCGGAAACGCCATTGTAATATACCTGTGATAATACCAGTCAGCGTCAGTGTGTAAACTGTTAGATAGTATAGCTCTTCATCGAAAACCCTTTTCAGAGCCACGGAGCGCCACGTGCCACATGGGATCACACAGTGTTACCTGACGCATGACACAGTTGAACGCACCCCAGCAAACAGACCGGTACCTGATTTACCTATCCCAAAAGGACGAAAGACTGAGTTGATTTTGGTGTCGGTTATACCGAGATAGATTACCTGTCAACAGACAGTCACGCATTCAAGTACTAACCACTTGATAGCGACGCGCTGGAGTCGAACCAATGACCTTGTGATCGCAAGTCTAATGTCGTGTCGTAAGAATCGTTCGTTAACACCGCCAAGCGTGAAGTCGCCAATAAATTGCAGCAGTCAAGACCCTTATTGCTAAATCCTTCGTCAATGTCGAACTTACTGACATTTCGACTATATACTACAACTGTCACAAACTTAACATTTAAATTTTAGTTTATTTCATTATTGAATACGGTTGCAACTTGCAACGAGTCCGCCGTTTTTTTCAGAAGAATATGATGACATGATAGAATATGACGATAAGATAGGATGGCAGTAAAGCCGTTAAGAACTCACGCTAGAGTTACGACGACAAAGTCAAGCCAGTTCCAAGCGTCACGCAGGAATGTGAAGTCAGCCAGGATGAACCCTCGAGCAAGAATCTTTGTCAGACCTTCTGCCGTGTAGATCGCCGTGAAGATTTCCCTGCGGCAAAGTAACGCTCATTCCACACACGCAAATCCAATTATCCAATATTATAAGCAGCGCCGCGATTAACAATTTGGATAAAATTAAAGACTTTAACTTTTCATTCTTTTTTTCTTTTTTTAATCACCTCGTTCTCTATGTATCATCATTTTTTCTCCTTTCTCTTCGCCAAGATTCCTACTGCCAGAAATCCAAATTTAGAGTGACTGATAAAACTGACTTGCCCTAGTGATCTGGAAGCACGTAACAGATGTATAATATAGCGTACTGCTGTATAATACACAACAGTTGATGATAAAAAACGCAGAAAATATACAGAAGTGCACGTACTCAGAATTCGGCACTTCGATGTTGCTGGCCATGAAGCCGCAGTTCACCAGAATAACAACCATCACAAACAAACTGAACAACGTTCGCTCAGTTAAGGAAATCTGCAGCCACGTGAACTACTGTAAGCCTAGGCACACATAGGCCTAATCATGCTGTAGGCTGTTTAGCGATGGTGTTAAAACATCAAAGTTTGTTTGGAAAAAATTAGTCTGATGTTAATTTAGAAGCCACAACGATAACGCGCGCGTAACTAAAAGTTAATCACTGAAATCATATTAGCAAAAATTAGTCATAAATTGCAAGTATACATAGACGTGTGACTTGTCTAAAACGCTATTCTGCTTTCACCGGATAAACCGCTTTAACAGTTTGACTCTCGCAAAGGCTCAGCCCAATAAACAAAAAAAGTTCCCATAAAGTTTACTAAAACTGTATTATTGCAGGCGTGTATGTTTTAGCGACACCTACAGCACGTGTAAACCAGCATTTTCAAATCGTCAAAAATTTAAAATTAGTTGGTCTAATATTGTTCTAAAATAACTGTTAATAATTCATAATAATAATATGTTTTATTGCTTGTGGCAGCCAGTGTTACAGTTGCAGCAGTTGTACTAGTGCATAAGTGTATACGTGAAAGGATATGGATGAGTCAGGACAATGATAGCACCTCGTCGCACCGGACTAAATGGGCTCAGCAGAAACAGAGCATCGTGCGTACTGAAGCGAAACATCGTGTTGTCACGCGCCACCACCAAAAACGTCTAGAACGTCATTCATTTAACTGCTGCACTCAAACTACATCTTGACAATATTATACTACAGTCAACTAATTGAGATCAATACTACAGCTACATCTGCCCCAGTAAAAGCTGCAGAGTTCTGATTACTTCGAATATTAGGCTAGTCAACAAACGGTCACTTGCGTACTAACTCGTAGTAGCAGGGATGTGCACGAGACCTTCAACGTCTCGCCGAGACGTTTTCCGGTGAAATACATTGACAATAAAAAAATTATACCATGGTAAGCGTTTTTATTTGTGATTTTGTGGGTTTTTGCACTTTATTTTGACTATTATCACTGAATAATTAACGACTTACACTATAAAGAATTGCAACTGCAGTGCTGTAGACATGAGCCATTATGTTTATCGCAATTTGCTAGCAATTGAAATTAGTCAACTACAGCTGATTAGCCTATAACCTTATACGTCGTCTACATTTGGCTGATAGTATTCATTCTGACATCATACACTTTATCTTCATTGCGACTAGATCATTTTATGACGGAAAAAACTGACATGACATAATTCTGCTTTATGATAAATAAGTAAATGAAAGAGTAAAAACACTGTAAACGAATATGTCTAAGCCACAAATGTCATGTCGCTCTAAATGCAGCTACAGTATGCACGGCGCGGGCCTGCACAGAACGTCTCGACGAGACGCAATGGCCCGAGACTCGAGACGAGACCTACTGGGCCGAGACCGAAACATATTGCTCCGAGACCGAGATGAGACCCGAGACGCATCGAGACGCATCGGTCCGAGACCGAGACGAGACCGAGACGAGACCGAGACGAGACGTTAGTACGTCTCGAGACCGTCTCGAGATCGAAACATCTCGACCGAGACCACATCCCTGCGTAGTAGGCCTACTAATAAAACTACGTCCGTCGGTAAGTTTTTTGCTTGCGTTGATTTAAACTTTAACATTCCAAAAAACGTTCGATTTTCTTTTATTTTTGGTTATATGGACACTTAATTTAAATGTATAGGCTCGACGAATTAGTAGTTTCGTGTGTAAAACGATCTCATCACTAATGTGAACACAATTTTGCGGCAACTGTCGGAATACTGAGCGAAAAATAGCACTATCAAAAAACACAAATCGATTTGTGATATCGTACGTTCTTGGCGGCATAGAATTCGTCGAGCTCTTCGATCGGTTTGCCGTAGAGTTCGCGTGGAAAGTCACCATAGTTCTTTGGAAGCGGTTTCCCGGCCTCGAGGCTCGGGTTCGGCTGCGGCTTGTCCTCGTCCTTCTCGTCGTCCTTGGCGACTTTCTGCTTGGCGAGTTCAGCGGCGGCCGCAGCCTGCTGCTGACACCGCCCGATCGACTCCTTCGTGTTAGAAGACCGTGTCACATGGTACAGCGTCATGTGGTACTGTGGTGCGCATGGTACTCGGGACTGTGTCACGTGGTCACGTGGTGACAGCGCCCGATGGACTCCTTCGTGAAGAGACGGAACTGCGAGACGCCGGCATCCATGACGCTATGCCGACCGTTTCACTAAACTCTCGCCTCTCACCTGCAGCAGCCATGCAGCGGTTACGTCATAACGACAGCAATGCCATCCATGCAGGCTTTATCAGATGCCACTGTACGCGGTAACAGTTTTCATGCCGATCACTTGCGTACGTCCGTCTGCCATCCTCTTTTGCGATATTTGCGGCATACCCCGGACGTATTCTCATCGAACATTTGTCATTGACAAATCTTGGAACACAAAAAAATGATTACGTTTTTTTGGTCAAAAAGTCAAGGTCACATTATGACTTATAACAAAATACGCCAGCAAATCAAAATATACTATTTTCGGACTTTGTTTCTGCAGTAATATGACAGAACAGTAACTATACACCTTCTTTGTGATTTTACCATTTTTTCGTATTACTGTAATTTTTTTGGAATAACTGGTTGGTGTGTACGAGTAAGCCCAAGTATATTGGTACCAATAAGCCTAAGAATTCTTTCGTCATTATGCAGTATTTAAACTTTTAATTTAATATTTAAATACTTAGCAAGCAGTGGTAGCGACGATCGACAGTATTGTTTCAACACCAGTCGCTAAGTTTTTGTCTGTCTATTTTCTCATAAACCGCTAAACTTAGCTCGATGAAATTTTATGTGAACATCTATCTTGACAACCGCAAAGTCCTATTGAATTTCAAGATCATAGGTCAAAAGTCAAGGTCATTTTTTTCAATAGTAAATTAAAATTGACCAAACCGTTTCCGTCAAACGTGAAAAAGTCGTAGCTGATAACGCTGTTTTCCGTTTCTCGACTGCATGATCAATTCAGGGATATTCGCGATAGAAGTTTTGAGTTGGCCGAAATCAAGGGCAGAGTTATTAACTCGTGAGCCGCTGCACTTAGCTTGATCACCTTAAGAAAGAACATGTGCCTCGACCATATGGAACTCCGTTTTACTATTTAATCCAGAATTCATGATATGTACGTATCAATTCGTGATATCGTGAATTCAATTTATGATATCACGAAATAAATTTATGATATCATGAAACGAATTCGTGATATCACGAATTCGAATTCTTGATATGTACATATCACGAATTGAATTCGTGATATATACATATCATGAATTCTGGATTAAATAGTAAATCGGCGTTCCATACGACCACCTGTAGAAGGATATTGCATATTAACTTAAGGTCATACGTCAAAGGTCAAGGTCACATGAATTGTTTGTGCTTTGTGTGCATGCTACAGCTGCTACCGCGGACAGTACTTAGCACTGAGCAAGGCTTGACAGTCTAATTAATAGTTATTATTTTTCGATGTCACGAAAAAATAAAAACCGTACATTCATTCGATTGCAAGCAGCAAAATTGGCTTATGGCTTGTAGAACGCAACAGACGAAGGAGTTTGGACGCAGCACGCGCAGTAGCAGCAGCAGCTGCGTTCAAACAGTGCAGCTGCTGCATGACTGTTGAGCTGGCATCTAATAACTGTCGCTGAGCGACCACGGACTCTGCAAAACCCGCGAGAAATGATCCCAACACACGAGGAGAGAGTTTTGCTTTCAGCTGAACCGCGCTCGCTCTGTGCACCACAGCAATGAATGCATGGCCGGTCTACTGTCCGTCAGCTGGCCCGGTGCGGCTCGTCCCTGCGGTCAAAGACTGAGTACCCAGGGCGGGCTTCCATGGCAGCATGGGCGGCACTCACGTAGAAAGTGCCAGTGGGGGTACAAATACCCATACTTTCTGAGACTGGGGTTACAGTGGGTACATATTTTCGAGGTGGGCCACACTCGGGGTACATATTTTGGACAGAAGTGCAGTGGCTCGCACGCTGCCAAATGTAGTAAAATGCGCCGTATAAAGTGCATGCAACTTGTACGAATTACCTGGAAGTACGTCGTAATAGCACGTACGACATCCATTGTGTCAATTGGGGTTTTCCGCCCTCGAAACAGCAGCTATTCGGTTTACAAAGACAACGATTCGCACATCACCAGAATACGACAAGAGGAAGTGACGTAATTGACTCACATACCCCCGCTTTCAGTTTAGTTCGCAGTGGATAAAAAGTGGGAGATACAAAAATTGTACCCCCCCACTTTTATATTTGTGGCGCCGCCCATGCATGGCCGGCTGCAGGTACGGGTCTATCTGATGCACGTGTATCTGTGGGGTCGGTCGAGTGATCAGTATGCGCTGGCGGCGTCAGGTCCCTTGCCACACGTCCAGCGCTGGGCGCCCCACTCCACGTTGATAATTTGATTAACGGTGAGCTAAACCGACAGTACGAATGCACGCACCCGCCAAATCCAACCGTCAATTTTCCGCGGGCTCTAAAACTGCGAAATAACAGTCGGAAATGATCGTCCGGGGACGTATCAGCAGCGACTGCAGCACTGTTGCAGTCTATTGGCCGCCGTGAGCTGCGTCGTGAGTAGACCTAGCAACTGCATGTTTCGACGGTAACGGACTGCAGAGCATTTACAGACAGATGAGCCGCGACCCATCGGCCGGCCGGCGACGCTATTACACAACCGCCGGCGAGCGATTGTGACTTGGACAACAAGCAACAAGCGCTGGCGCCACTCACCGATACTGCACAAAGTTGCTGCCGTTTTCTAGCAGGACTTCACAATCGAAGAGACAACAGGTAGCTTGCGTCTTTCGACTAGCACTTGGCGCCTGAACAGACCAGTGAGGTCGCAGAGCGTGCGGTCAGGCGTAACAATTCAATTGATCTGCGGCGGCACGGAGCGCAGATGTGACTGACTGCGTGTGGGCGCTGGCCTGGCTGCTGCACGAGTCCCGCGAGAAACTTCACCGACCACTTGGCCTGCAGCGAGCTCCCAGCCGATCAACTTGACCACCCACCGTCCAAACACCGCACTACACGACGCGTATTCTTTGACCAAGTGCTTCCAGTTCCACTTTGTATAGGCGATCGATGCTCGCTTTTTCTCTACCATCAATATAGAGCTGTCAGAACGATTGCCGATTTAGCAAATGTCACAAACTATCGTCTGCCTGTTTGTCGTCTGTAACGCATGTATTGTGGCTAAACGGTACGTCGTAGGGGTAGGCAATGGTACCGCTGGATATGGCGATGACGAGTTCCTATAAGCTCTCAGAAGTAACCATGTCTATCTGCAGCGGTTTGGCTGCAATTTTGAATGCAAAGTTTCTGCCCGCAGCCATCACCCATGTGCGCCGAATTACCGTATCGTATCCTAGCGTTGATTGTAGCGTTCGATGTAGCAGCGTCACCGTAAAGTGTATGGGACTGCAGTCATTCTGGGAAATTGTTTCCCCGTAACCGGAAGTCGAACGCTGGCGTACAGATAAGCTTAATATAGGCGGTACGGTCGACGCAGCCTAACGAGATACTTGTCCTAATCAAAACGATCCGTGCGGCAGACTCAGCCAGCTTTGATAGAACCTCGCCATGAAAAGCGATAAGTCCTTCAATTTGAATCGATTACCGGTACTAAACTTTAATAAGGTTTGCGAGGTGCATTGTGTACGTCATCGGAAGCGTACACATGGTCGTGCGCTATCGATGCGTCGAGGAGTCTTTCGGCTACGCTAGATGCGAAATTACGTAAACAAGTAAAAAAACACTGCACTAACGGTAACATTTGCTGGTTTTCCGAGACCCGCGTACGGTCGGCCCTCCCTAGCGAAAGCTGGGCTTCTTGTTACTACGCCGACTTGATGTTAAATTGTCGTCAGTCACACATGAGTGCCCGAAATTTTTTTCCAAGGGCGGCGAAGAGGTCGAGGCGCCGTAGCCTATGCACCGAAACGAGAGTAACGCGACACAAATCTTTAAATCTCACCTGCTCTACGTTGATTAAAGTCTAAGCTCCTTCAGCTAACAAACCCGGACCCAGTAGGCTTACCCCTATAACGCCTACGGGTAGTGTACTTTCTTTCACAGCCAAACACTTCCATTTCATCATCTGCTTATCCTGGTGAGTTTTCTTTTAACTTTCTAAATTCTGTGAACGATTTCATCACTACTAATGATCAACTTACAGAAGAACAAGGCATAGTGCTAAGAGAATAGCAGCAAAACATCAACAACACAATAAACCAACAGCTTCCAAAATTTATATCAACAGCTCTACGGCGCAAAAAAGCGCAGAAAAGATGCAACGACAAACTAGCTAGACTATGTCAACCAGAACAGCTTACCAGAAATGTCATTCGTCAGCAAAGCAACATTGTTCACACAAGTTGTCACACATAGGAAGACAGCATAGTGCCGATATTCATTAACTCATAGCTATAGGCCGACACGCGTCATGACTGCAGTGTAATTTCTATTGGCTAATACTGACTGAACACCGACAAAACAAAGACGATGGTATTTGGTGATAAGCAAATATCAAGTAAGATATGCATAGATGGAATTGAGCTGGAAAATGTGGAGAAATTCACCTACCTGGGAAGCAACATGACATATG
>Ga0209367_1001014_pt1 | contig 32607 bp, 26 predicted proteins | sample WorMetLIZISLAND2_FD_187412 | JGI IMG/M metagenome (GOLD analysis project Ga0209367, IMG submission 187412) | Marine gutless worms symbiont microbial communities from Max Planck institute for Marine Microbiology, Germany - Olavius geniculatus... ...
GCCGGATGAGATGAACACTGCTCACACATGTATGTGACTTCCTTACGTAGTCCGTTCTTGTGACAGACACGGCAGCGTCTGGTAAAGAAATTCTTCTTTGGACCTTTGGCAGTTTCTGGCGTATGAGACAAAAAATGTTTTTCTGTGAGATGGGCTAATCTTCAGACTTCGTAGTGTCTGGTTCCAGTGCAACATCATTCACAGAAGTCTCGCTTTCAGAGTCTGCCAACTGCTGTAAAACTTGCGCAGCAGTATACGTAAGCTTTCTGCTTGCCATAACAACAAAATCTTCGTCTAATCAAAGTTACATCATCTCGAAAAACAGTTTACAAATGCACAATACAGTAGGCCAACACTAGATCTGTGTCAGCTGCAGCAGCCTGCAGCAACATTCAGCATCATCGGGCGACCGCATGATCCAGTGCTGCTATTGGTTGAAAGTGGGTTAGTGGGCGTGGCCAAGTACTTGAAGTCGCCACTGCTAAACTATGATGTATTGGCTACTGCTGCACGGCAACCCGGCACATATAGTTTAGGACGACGTGCGTCGTCATGCAGCTGGGCGCAATACACATATCGTGACGACGCATGTCGTCATGATAGCAGTCAAGGGGTTAATATTCGCCCGTGCAGATGTCTGGTTGTTGCTAAGTTTTGAGACCTGGCTGGCACATGGATTGGTGGTTTAACTGAATGACTGCAATTGATCTTATACAACTGCATGTGTGACTGACTAATACCCCGTTTACACAATGAAGCAAACTTGGAGCACATGTCGTGCATGTGTATATTGAATACGTTTGCTTCATTGTGTAAATGGGGTATAACTGAAGCTGTTTCATTGTGTTAGCTAAGTACATGTAGAAAATACTACGGCTAGTAATTTTTGTCGGAACTGTTTGTGTTTGGCTGGTGTTTTGGTGGACAAGAGTAAGAATTTATATTTGCTGGTTTTAAGCGTTGTCTTCTCTCGTTGGTTTGAGTCTGCGTTTGAATGTTTGAACCAGTTAGAACAAAGTACGACATGCTGTTTTAAATGTTTTTGACAGCACAAGTGATAACTGTTATAGCAGAATATTGACTGCTGAGGATTAAAAAAAATTCCTTTGCTTCCAGTTGCAGTCCTGCAAAACATGGGAATGGGGGATATGTGAAAAAGACATTTATTTTTATTTCGTGACGGTCTGTTTAAAAAACATTGGCACACTGAATAGAATCATAAGAACTGAAGTAGAAATACTGCAGCGTAACAGCTCTAGATGCAACCAGTTTTGTTGCAGTAAAACTTGAAAGCAAACATAGAATGGTGCCAATATTTTGAAGGGTCAGTAAAAATTTTGGGGTGGAAGCAACTGTAAGTGTTTACACCTGACAGCACAGTTATAAGCATAATTATTAGTAACATTTGCAGTGAAATAACTGATTTTGTAGTTGAGCAAATCAAATTTTAAATAACAAAATAATATTGTGATCATGTGATTTGGATGATGCTATTAGATAATAAATAATTTTTTAAATTCATTTCAACCTTTATTTTGTTTGGTCATATTTCCCCAAGTAGTGCAGAAGCAGACATTAGGTGAGGTGGAAACTTAAACAACTATTTAATAGCCAGTTGTGTCATAAAATATTTGTGCCAAAAATTATTAAAATTTGTTTATCTTTTTATCTGTCCCATTGCTATAGCATAGCAAGGGACAGTTTATAAAATCACTTGCGTCTGTCTGTCATTCTGTCTGTAAACACTCCTATGGCCGCAATTTTGATTCGATTTTGATATTTTGCAGTGATTCGGGGCCCAAAAAGTAAGATCAAGTTTGGGATAAAAATCTGATAACTCCTTCCCCTATTTACCCCAATGGTGTCATTTTTATTTCTCCCCTGCCGACCCCCGTTGCTATGGCAACGAATTTTTGGACAAAATTGACTATAACTCGGCTCCCACAAAAGATAATTGCATGCTTTTTCGTCTATCCCCTATTTTCGGGCCCGGGCTATGCAATGGTGGCATGTAAATTTCTCCCCTGAAGACCCCTGTTGTCATGGCAACCAACCGTTATTATTCAAAGACAAAATTGGCTGCAGGCTCACAAGAGCGTAAACGTTGAAACGCAGCTGCTAGGCTATATAGTGTGGCAATGGGACAGATACGTTCCACAGAACGTATTTCTAGTTTCAAGCTACGATCGATAATGTCGGGAATGTTTTTTTCATGTTTTTGTATATTTTAGTGCATATTTCGCTTGGTCTGCTTTCCCTAGGTAGTGCAGAAGCAGACATATTGGGTGAGGTGGGAAACTGAATGGTCATTTGATGGTAAGTTGTTTCAGGAATGCTGAATATTCACACTAAAAATTATTCGAATCTGATAATTTTTCTTCAAGTTACAATATTGAAAATGTCTGGGATGTTTTTTTGAGACACAGTGTATGTGCCACTGATACAATAACTACATAATAACATTGTCACAGCGTAGGCCTATGTCTTATTTGAAGATTATCAGATATTCCGGATAGGCCTGTGTGTCCCTGAATATGACAAAGATGCTTGGTGTGGAGGCGTTATCAACGACCGAATCGTAGCGGTTCGTGGCTCCCGTTGTTCCGGGTTTCTGAGGCGGAACAACATAGGTCTGATTACCGGTTGTGTAGTCTCCGGTCAGGACACGGCTGAGATAGACGTGCTTGTTGCCGGACGTGTCGGGCACGGCGTAAGTGTTGCTGGCAGATAGGGCAAACTGAACGGCAAAGTAGACTCCTCGGCCGTACACCACCGCTGCAATAATCACCACAAAACGGCAGAACTCAATCCGCAGCGTAGACCTGTATGAAATCTTAACAGGGCCCAATAACGTTTATCGCTGAATTCATGGTACACTGTAAGTCTATTTTGTAAACCACACACACGCAACTATAATGTCAAAAAATTATGTAAGGGCCCCACAACGGGCCCACATTTTTACTTAGCAGCGCCTAATCAAGTTTAAATACGGCCCTAGCTGGCAGTTTTCAGTCTATAGACATCTTGAGAATCACAACTTCTATTGTCTTGTAACCACATTGTCTACCCCAGCTCACAGCAGAAAGCGCAACACTAAAATGTGCCAGACAGCGGACGTACCGTTTTTGCCGCAGTAGCTACGGTTAAAGCCAGTCTTGTTGATGCTTTCTAGCGTTTCAGAGCTTGTGCCATGCCACAGTTTGCGTTCCACCTGGCCACTGCCTGCTGACGCCTGCTGTCTCTGCATGGAGTCCCGATGAACCACGTACTGACGGTACAGCGTCGTGTTCTGAATACGACTGATCTGCAAAGTGCAATCAATGCAGAAATGAACAACGATCATATAGAAATTGTTAACCATGTCCGGCTGAAAATAGCCTTTCACACAATTGGAAACACCGGTCTGTGAGAAAATCTTTTTTCTATCATTCTAAATTATTAATCTTTGAGTTAATATGCTGACTAATAAGAGTATCAACTGCCTTAATTAAACTAGGTTTTGAAGTTCTTTTATGAAATAATAACTGTGTATGCTAATATTATCTAGGCGACCTAAACGTACGTTTGCATAAAAACTGCTACGTCTAAAATCTTGTTCTTTATTTTTGTTAAATAATTAGGAACAAAAATTTTCAAAAAACATTTGGCCACAGTTGCCAAACTCAGAAAAGTGCTATGTTACTTGTGAAACAGTTTCTGAATCTTGCTACGTATGCACAAGGTACAGTACATACGCTGATGATCTGGTGGACGGTGTTGCCGGCTGATGATCTAAGGCTCTGCTCGACGTCTCTATATTCAGTGCTCATTGGACTGAGGATGACCTGCTTGAACGACTCCGAACCAGTCATCGGGTCCCACTGCTTCGGCAGCTGGTGGTCTGATAACAGTGCGCAGTCCGAAGAATATGTTATCAAAGACATAGGCTACACATGCGTCATACTGAGAATGCAATGGACTGGGACCATTGGTTTTGAGGTATCTACCGTCAAAAATGCCGACTAAACAGCGCCAGAACCGCACTCTGCATCATACAAATGCCGTGCATTGCACGGTAAAAAAATTATACGAGAAAAAAGTCAACGAGATTTACTGCTGCGTCATCAGGTAATTTAGTCTGGATTTTCTCAACCTTACGGTGCTGGTGCATTCCTGAGATGTGAAACAATTGATTAGGTTTAAGGAAAGTCAGAAGATCAAAAGGCAAAAGTACAAGGGGATAAAAGTACTGGCGCTATAGACTACATTCAGTTCTGTCTAGTTTACTATAACAATCGCTGAAATTAAACTAAACTACAAGTAGGCCTAAACACAGCTACAATAAAGTTTCAACTGATGCATCATAGGTTTGACAACCGTTTCTTGAGATACTGAAGGCTGTGCATCAGCATTTACACGAACCTCAGATGGAAAGATAGAGTCAGATGGACAGAATTAAACTGAACTAAGATGTTAATCAGTTCACAACATATGACCGCGAAAAAAATAATACACAAGCACTTTACTCAGAACTAAACTAATCGACGCAAATTAAATTCCGCTCGAAATCAGTAGGGCTTAAGCATACACTTGACAATAGTTAAGTGAATTCCACCAATGACTGCATGGTTTACTGACCTGTACTGTCGCGTTTCACTTTAACAGGGATCGCAGCACCGTCGACCTTTTCCTCGACCATGCGCACGAAGTCGACCTCAAAACATCCATCGTCCTCCTCCCAGCTGGCGCTCCGTTTCTTCTCACGGAATGCCTTCTCGATGACGCTGTTGATGTCTGCAGGATACGGCTCGTAGCTGTCATCCGACTGATACATCCACTGCACCTACGTACATCACACACGGCACACAAGCTTTTTCATACATTTACTTCCAGTTTACAAAGCAATCTTCTTAATTTTTTGGGTGGTGGCCTGGCCATGCGACATCAACTGACTTGCCCATTCCGTCCCACGGTTCATCTGTCTGTCTCTCCCGTACGTTTTTTTAGTCCAAAAAGCGTAGACAAACCAAAGTTGGCGTAAAAGTTCCCAAGGAGAAAAGTAGGAACTTGCGTGCCTTTTTTGCTTCAAAAAGCCAAAGGTTAAAGATAATGGCTGTGCAGTGCAGTGGGTGGGTAGGCCTACGTATAAATAGGCGGATGGATGCATATCTTGTCGCCACTGGACTGACGTCTTCTGGTCTTCACATGTCAAAAACACGAAAATCAGCATTGTTATATGAATTCCATTTAGGCTCGTTTTGTGTTTCTTCCTATGCTCTCCACATTAATAAAATAACACTGTCAATTACAAAATAATTAATTACAACACAGAAAGTCAGTAATTACTTCTTTTGATATGAATTCGGCCTCCAGTTCATTTCGTGCTTGTTGGCCGAGTTCATGAAATATGCTATGAACGGCGTCAACGGCTGAAGCGATGCTGTCCGCTTGGCCTTGTATCTGTATCTTCTCTGACCTGGCGTCGATGTCAATCTTCACTGGATATTCGTTCTCGATCGACTGTATACGAGCGATCTGAAACGTTGTCGACAATCATCTGATAAGACTGATATTACGTATGAAACTTGCACACTGTTGACCCACGTTATGCAAGTTAAAGCAGACCTCTTTCCTTCCCTAACTGATTACCGTAACTGACACATACATTTTTGATCTATCGGAAAGCAAAATCGTGCAATTTTTCAACGTCAAAGCGATGGCAAGTCGCCCCCCCCAATACGCCACTGATCGTGAAATTTATTAAAACATGTTGCAGATTCCCCCCCAAGTGCCCAGTGTTATCACGGCATATAGTTGGTGGGCCCACATCAAGTCCGTAGCCAGAATTTTTGTTCGGAAGGGGTTGACCTTCCTCTTCCTTTCCCTTTCCCCTTTCTTCTCTTTCCCTTTTCCCCTCCCCTCCCCTTGCCTTAAAAGTTGGACCCCTAAATTCATCTAGGGAATTTTAAGGAGCGCTGTAATTTGGTGCATCTTAGCCTTAAAATAATGGCATCTGGCAGCAGATTTTAATTGTTTTCCTTAAACTCAACTAGCCAAATTTAGTGCATGCAGTATAAACAATGAAGACAAACAACGGCGGCGGAACAAATTTAAAAGTAGAGGCACAAATAATCTGCGAGCGAAGCGAGCACAAAAATTTTTGAACTGTTGTACGCAGAAATGTCACACTAACTTTAAAAATGTCCAACATTGCAGAGAGGGGGTTAAACCCGTTAACTCCCCCACCTTTAAATACGGCCCTGGCCCATATTGCGGCTAAGCCTGAGGGATGTATACCTGCATGTCTGTTAAGCTGGATATTGCGGCACCGTACTTGTCGGCATCCAGGGTGTGTGTGCGAACAACGTCTGTACACAAGTCATCAAGATCTCGCACGACGGCCTCTATGTCGGCAACAGCCAGTGCCGAGATGCGAAGTTGGATCAATTGACGATTTCGAGCCGCCGCCGGCTCCTTCATGCTTGCTGCCGCATCGACCAATGTCGGTCTCTCCACAACAGCCAGCTTCTGCGACGAGAAGAGAAATTCTACACACAAAAAAAAACATCGAAATGCATTCTCTGAATTCAGTACTCTGGCCGAATAATTTCTACATGCCACCTTATGACATCTTTGCACGTTGAAAAAGACACAGGCTAATATTAATTTTTTTCAGTTCGGTCGAAAAATTTACAAATTTTCAGTTGAACTTACGCTTTGCTCGGCCCCAAACCGACTTGTCATTCTCGACTGCTGACGGAAGCGCCCGGCCGAATCCAGTGCACATGCTGGGGTCAAAAATAACGATCTGTATCAGTGCCAGGGTTAAGTTTTGATGTTTCTCCGAGAACTTACGAACAGCGTCCAGCATTACTGTTGCCATCTCCGACACGTCCCGCCGGTAAACTCCTGCAACAATTGACACTCGTGTCACATGTAGCAATGAGCGCATCATCAAAGTTCACCCTTCAAACTTCGGGCTTTCAAACTAGGCTATGTGACAACGTTCTCCAGATTGAAGTGATATTAACAGGGCCACAAGCTGCAACGCCACTTGGACCAAAAACAGCAAATCTAAGGCCAAAGTCTCATTCATATTTAGGCCTATATCACGTTGTATCAAGTTTTGCAATCCAGGTACATTATCAAAATGCATCATATAACGAATAGTCTACATGCAGTAGGCTACATAATTTATGTAATGCAAATAAGTTCAATTTATATACTGGTAACGTAATTCACGGCAACACAACGTAAAAAGCACGATAATTTTGGTCAGAGTCCAATAAAATCTCAAAAGCTAGTTGGATGATATGCCAAAAAAGTTAATTTAACAAAAAAGGTCACTGAAAATACTGAAAATATCCCGGAGTCTAAACCAAGAGCACGAAATCAATTAAAACAAACACGCTTACAGTACACGAGTTGTTGAATGCAAAAATAGTAAATTTTAACCGGTACGGTAGAACATTAGAAACGAATTAAGCATAGGCTTACCTGTTCCCAGCAGTGGAAACGTGATTGATGACAGACGCTTTTGGTCAGCTTCCGCAAGGCACGCCTTGATTCCCGCGTCAATGCCATGTTCCACTGCGATGTGGAAAATGTAGCGACATTGAAGCTCGCCGGCGCTTGTGACAGCTACATTGGTTGATTTCCACAGGTTCCGTTCGACTGTATACAAAGAATACAGCATTGATGCATTATCAGTTGAACAACAAAAATGTAGGCCTAAACACAAGTACCCTCAAGCGTTAACATATGAAAATGAGAGGCGATTGAAAAATCGATCGCGCCGCACAGGCGATCGATTATGATGGGGACATAGTATCATTGTTGAGTGTAGACGCTATAAAATCAGGGGTTCCTATTCCCGCCCCCTCAGCGCCAAAAAAGCAACCGCCTCCCCCGCAAAAAATTGCACCAAACCCTCCTCTTTCTTCCTTTTCCTTTTCTGTGCTTTTTACTTTTTTCCTTTTCTTCTTTTCAAAAAGACTTAGCCAGTGGTCTACATCAGAGACGAGGCCGCGAGTTCATTTTTCACGAAATTCTGGGCTCGCAAGACGCATCTTCTATCAACATTCTAAGCCAGAACATTTCCCCAGTTTAGTCGCCAACTTTTCCATTCTGCTTCCACGTGTGTGTGTAATGGCGTGGACACTGGGCATCTCTGTTTGACGCGCGCTCGATGAAGCATTTTTACAGATCCACAAGCCAAAAAACATATGCCTACAAAAACATGACATGAGCAGCAGTGCTACTGCTATAAATGAAACTTTAAATCGTACTGAGCGAAAACTAGTAGAATAGCTTTCGTATTATCCACACCTGCTGAAATTTGCTTCTCAACTACCAAACGACGGTAGAGTTAAAACTGCCCAATCGCAAATTTGCGTCAATCCGGACACCGAAAATTACTGAGCGTGGTCAGCAACTGGCAGCGAGTGGATCGAGTAGGCGATCGAGAAATCGACCGCCTGGCGGGCGTTTAGGCGATTGATTTAGGCGATCGTCCAATCGACCGCCTCAAATGGCAAGCCCACGAGTACGCTCCCCCAGAGAAAATCCAGAAATGTATTCACTGTGCCGTAATTCGCAGACATGATAGATTCTTTGTCGCAAAGAACGAGCTACGCATTGAAGATCTTTCAGCACGTTTTGTTCATAGTTGTAACGTTTTCAGTTATTGCTGATCCGTGATGTTCCAGATTTTTCAATACAACAACGTTATCTGCTCATATGAAAAAAATAATTTAAGCTTATCTGAAACACTTTTCGACTGCTAAAATAGCTGATAACACTATAGCAAAGATCTCACTGTTACAGCGATAACGATAAAAGCCTAGTATTCGGCCTACTGTGTCTGAGAAAAGCTTGCGACTGTAACACACTGACTGAAATATAGTAAACTTCATTAAATCACAGTTCGAACTAAAGCGAAATTTACAAACATTGTAAACAAAAAAAAGATATCTGAATGAATAGAAAATGTGGCCATTAATAAAATAATGCAAAGAAACAAACGGTGCAAAAAATTAATATGCAAGTTCTTACTAAACATAAAACTACTCCGCTTTTCATCATCAACTACAGTGGGTTATGTACCACACTGTGCTAATGGCTTTTTGGTTTTATTTTATTGTAAATACGTTAAATACTTGCCAAATCTCTGGCATTCTTCAACTAGGCTTGGCCCAGCTGCCTCTAGAATAGCTCGTGAAACTGCCCCTACAGACACATAGGCCTAGCAACGCTTCAGTAATCAGCAATGAACTATTATAATCCCTAATCTCTCCAATCTTCCTGGTCCCATATCTATATTTTTCTAGTTCCTGAGTTGATCTCACAATCGGCTAACCGGCACAGATCCGTAAAAAAGCTTTAACTGGCCAGTTAGGGGCTAACGTCGCCAAGCTGTCCACATTGCGACAGCAGTGTTGTAACAAATACTAAATAAAAGTATTTAAATAAGATACAAATACTTGGAAACTTTCAAAAAATTTAAATACTATTTAAATACCCAAAATTCCCAAATACTTGCTAAGTATTTGAATACCAGACAAATAAACTTACCAGCATCGTTTACACTTTACAGCAACCAGGTTCAGGGTATGCAAACAGTGCACACACGTGCTCTGGCAGTACAATGTCATCATGCTGTTCGTGACGCTGAATAAATCTTTGATAATGCTAAACATCGGTATGGCCCATACAATGCATAGGCCTAGTAGTTGTCGTGCAAGTGTTCTAGCATTCAAACAGTGCTGCAGTGAGTATTTAGAATAATGTCAAACAGGCATACACTGCCATAGAATGCCGGAGTGAGTAATTAGAAATTTCTAAATACTAAATACTCTTTATAAGTATTGAAATACCACTTCAAATACCAGCCATTTGAAAGTATTAAATACTTGCTGTTAAATACTGTTTTCGTATCCAAATAGTATTTAAATATTTGAAGTATTTAAATACTTCACAACACTGTGTGACAGTAGGGGAAAAAGTGGGACAACAGCTAAACATTTTACTTCAGCATAAAAATCATTATGTCAGCAACGTAGATGCATCTCAGAATTTAACAACACCAATGCTGCGCAACATAATGATGCATGCTAAGAAAAAGTGCCAAGTCTCAGAAGCTGAACAATCTTTCTTAACATGGCTCTACTTGCCTGTAATTGACACACTAAGAATTGGCGTGGTGCTTTATTTCACTGCTGTGTTCAGCATTCTGACAGCGTATAACTAGAAAAGCACTCAGAGAGCGCAGACCTCCGCCAAGCATATTGATTCGACACATGCCCCATTTAAAGCAACGTTAACGAAAATTTTAAAGTGATCCACAATCCAGGATTCCTTCCGGATCACCCCCAAAATTGAATCACTTGTAGTTTTTGCCATTCCGACATTCCCTGATAATTTCAGAAAGATCCTTCCATAACTTTTTGAGTTATCTAGCTAACACACAGACAGACAGACAGACAAACAAACTCTGGCAAAAACATAACCTCCTTGGCGGAGGTAATAAACAGACAACGTAGGCCCTATACAAAGTGTATTGTTTTAAACATAACAGTCAGTGACAACAATCCGACAAAAAAGTGCGACAATGATCATGACGAAAGCTAAGAACCTTTGTCCAGCTGAAGCTTCGCATTGCTGCCGTTCACGATAGCATCAGTGGACTCACGCGTGATGTCTCCTTGCTTAACCGACAGAGTTACTGTCCCAAATTTAATTGTCCATCGCCCGCCTGTGACATGTTGTAAACCAGTCTTGCCTAAAATTACTGCATATTATACTGCATCATCGAACTTTTAAAGATTATAGCTACGTGGAAAGTTAGAAACGTTGAAAACTTTACACGAACAAGCTCAATGTTACGGTTAGGCCTAAGTTGAAAAATGAAGTCTCATGATTTCACAGAGGACTACTGTATCAACTCTTACAACGCATCTGTGTGATCAGATCGTTCAACAAACGGAAAGTCAAATCATCAGGTTAAATACCCCGAAGTTAGGTAGGGTCAAGGGTCAACAGTACTGAACCAGGTTCTGACTGAAATTGTGTATACAAATCTGATCTCAGTGTACAGATTTAAAAATCAGTAGCGTATAAAAATGTAACAAAAGAAGTAGGGCGAATTTATACATTCTTAGATTAGGCCTGGTCTACTCCCTTACTTTTTAGATTAAGGTTACTTTTCTCGCTTCACGTTAAATTGTTTTCACTATCAAAAAGGCCCTGCCCTAACAGAAGACAGCAGACAACCTACTGAGACTGGTCGAGTCGTTAGAACTTGCATCAGCGTCAGCGTCTGCAGCAGCAGCAGAAAGATAACGGCTGTGACTGCGTGGGCTGACGCCAGCGCCTCCGGACCTACGCTGTAGCTCCGACTCAAACGCCTGCAAACCACGTCAGACCAGCAAAGAATGATGCCGACACGCTTCCGACATGATTCGCGGCCTTGTGTTTTACATAATAAAGCACCAATACCGTACTTATTTTGAATTTCAACCGAAAGTCCACCTTTACATCGGCTGGCGTCGCCATAAATCGGTGTTCACTCTAGCCGTCACCTTTTGGAGAGTTTTGACGTTTGGTAAACCGAATCTTTGACGGATCTTGATGGTTGGTGGTTTGGCTTAACGGTAACGCGTTGCGTCCAATCAACGAAGTTACTCTACGCTGGGTTGGGTTAGTATTTGGATGAGTGACTACCTGCGAGCAGATAAACCATCTCGGTATGTAACTGGCCGCCTAGGTCAACTCAGCCTTCCATCCCTCCAGGGTAGGTAAATCGGATACCAGCCTATATGGCTGGAGTTAAAACGGGGCGCGTTCACTATGTCGGGTGGCAGGCAAGTCTGTATGATCAACACGGCAGGTGACGCTCCGTGGCTCTGAAATGGGCTTTCATTAAGTGCACCCTTAATTTTAACCTTGTGAACTGAAAATAGGCAAAAATGTTGCTTCTGTGTAGAAAAACGTTCTTACCAATTTTGTTTAATGCCTTTTTATTTTTTGAGACATAAACTTATACAGAATAGACAGGCAGACGAACAAACAAACAGACGGTTAAATGGGCAAGACCGTAATGCGGCCTATTACATATGGACAGCCGCACAACGGACGATACTGTCAGGAAAATCGCAGACGTTTAATCGAAAGACTTAAAACTGTTGGTTACCAACTTTCACGTGACAAAAAAATCATGAAAAACGTTACAGCAAGGCGCATGCTGAGAATGTTATTAAACTTGTTATAAAAATGGAGAAAAGCCGCGCAGAAACTGGATACACGACAATGAAGACATCATTGACGGACATGACACTTATACATTAGTTACTTTAAGCGACCGAAACGGGTTTGAGGATATTTAGGCTATGTTAATTTCAATGCACTGCACACTGTACATGGACCTACACTACTCGCTTACTAAAGCAGCCTGAAAGTCAGTCATATTAACGAGCCTAATATTTACCTCCGCCAAGGAGGTAATGTTTTTGCCGGTTTTTGTTTGTTTGTTTGTTTGTCTGTGAGCCCACGCGATAACTCGAAAAGTTATGGACGGATCTTTCTGAAATTTTGAGGTTATGTCGGGCATGGCATAAACTATCAGTGATTCAATTTTGGGCGTGATCCGGTAGAAATCCTGGATGCTGGCTTACTTTGAAATTTTCGTCACCACTGCGTTAAAAGGAGCATAAGGGAACCGCTGGCAAAGCGAAGATGGTGACGCCACCTGGCGAACAGCTTTGCCTTGGCGGAAGTACCTGCGGGCTACGACTGCTATCTAGTATAATGTAGCAATGCAAGTTACTACCGCGATTGTCTTGGTATCTATGTCATAGACCACAAAGCGGACGTCTCTCAGCCGCGTGTTTGGGTTTTTCTGACTGAACGCTTCTGCTTCGTCGTACATCCACTTGGCAACAAGCGCATTGGGTATGCGGAGATTGCCAGTTCCAATCGCTGGGATAGCGACGGACGTGTACATGTTGGCGTTAGCGCGCCTGAACACTTCTCTCAGAAACTGACGTAAAGTCTGCAACAGCGCAACAGCAAACACGCGGCCACTGCAGCATCAATATAGATATTATGTGCGAGATTTTATTTGAAACAATATCGTTTCCAAGGCCACTCTTTAAATTAACGATCACCAACACAACAAAACACAATAGTAGTTTGAAGCTTGATCTATCACATAAATCAAAAGAACTGAAACTATTGTATACGAAACTGAAATGGGAAAAATAAAACAAATGCAGGGCTTTGAAAAAATCCAGAAAATCAATTAGGACCAAGCCTAATGGTAGAAATACAAGATTCTATTTCAGAGTTATCACTTTAATGGGGTGTTTACACGATCCAGCAAACGTCCAGCAAACTTCCAGCAAACGTCCAGCATTAGCACGTGTATTGTGAACACATTTGCTGGAAGTTTGCTGGACGTTTGCTGGATCGTGTAAACACCCTATAATGTCGCCGTGTACACAATGCAGTAGGCCACATTTTGTACATGTGGCGAGTGACAAAAACGGCAGGCCAAAAACGACAATAACAATGACGACGCTGAAGAAATAAGTAAAAAAATTCAAAACTTCTGAACTTCTGTCGTTATCATAATCGCAATAAAATGCACTAACTGTTTCGCACTGCCCGGCACCGTTGTCCCACTGCACACAAGCTCCATGGTAGACCTTGGTGCACGGCAGATTGTAGCCGGATGTTTCGATGACATCACCGAAGTCAACGCCGTCTGGAGCTAACTGCTGACACTCCGCCTGAATCTGTGGTCCAGCTGTTGACAGTATCAGTTTTGACACGGCGCCGTTTGATAATATCAGATTTTTCGCCGTCGTATTCACAATAACGTCCACCTGAGCACAACCATAAAACAGCAGTAGGCCTACCTAACTGTCTGATCTGTTTATTATATTTAAAAATTAACGCAGCATATAGCTCCTTATTCCACAGCTACGGAGCGCCATCTCAATATGTGATTACACAGTGTTACCTGCCACCTGAAGACGACTTATCTACATGTACCCCTAAGGGATTTAAGGCTGAGTTGACCAAGCCACCAAAATGTAACTAAAGTAGTAGCTTACTTTATGCTATTGAGTTGGCTGAAAGACAAAGACTACAAAAGTTGCCAAATAATACACTCAGAAGCTTTGTAATTTATTACTAATACTTTATTTACCCTGTTATAAAATATTTAATGTGTTACCATTCACTTACTTACAGGATGTCAATTTCATATGAAAATAATTCATCTAGTTTGACAGTAACTGGCAGTGTAATATGGTACGAAACAATATTTAACCATAATTTCTATTTTTAACCAGTCAATTTTTCCAGGGTTATTGCAGGTTAGGTTGGGTCCCCAAAAGGCAACTTTTGCAAAGGGAATTTTTGGAGCAAACGTTTAACAGGCTACCCAACGCCTTGCCATTGCCCAATCGGTGTCTGGCTTTTTCGCCCCTTTGCCAGTTCGCCCCCTGGCTTGTTCCCCTGGCTCTTTCGTCCCCTGGCTTTTTTGCTGTCTGGCTCATTGGCCCGCTGGCTTGTTCGCCCCCTGGCCGATTCGCCTCCTGGCTTGTTCGCCCCAGGGGGCAAACAAGTCAGGGGGCAAAAGAGACAGGAGGCAAAAGAGCTAGGGGCGAACAAGCCAGGGGCGAACCGGTAAAGGGGCGAAAAAGCCATAATTTGCCCAGTCAACAGCGCCAATCTGTGCTCATTTAAGCCACACAACATTTAGCTGTATATTCACTTAAGCCTACAGCAAAAAAGTCTGCAAAAATGCACTTAAATAATTACACGTTTACCTTTTGCTGAACTAGCGATCCTTTGATCAGTGTTATGCACACAGGTCCTGATGTCTGAAGCCTGCTGCCAGTAGTCATCGACTTAGCTCTCAGCGAAGAAGATCTTGCAAGTGGCTGGTCGTCGGACTCGAAGAAAGACACTTTGGGCTGACGTCTGCCTGTAAAGAAAGCACGCGTCATTAAGTCACTTCTGACACAATGGCGCTATAACTATTATTATTATGGGGCCGTCCTTCCTAGAAGGAGGCCCCATCATGTGTTGATCCTGTCCGTCTGTCTGTCTGTCTGTCCGTCTGTCTGTCTATCTGTCTGTCTGTCCCGTGCCTCCACCTAAAGGGAAAACGAAAAAAACCTACGAATACCAAACTTGGTAAAAAGGGTCCCTGGACACCAGCACCCCGTGGACCAATTTCAAGGTCAAGGGGTCAGAGATCAAGGTCACGGCGGCTAATTGCGTTGTTGGCGAAAAATAACGCAACGCCCACAGCAACCACAGTTGGCAATGTACGTCTGTCTGTCTGTCCGTCGGACAAGTTTCTGCCCTCTAGCGCTAGAACGAAAAGACCTAGAAAGCCCCAAAACAGCACGCACGTACTCAACTGCAAGGACGGCCCCATATATAGCGAGCGGCCCCTCAACGGCCGCACCCTCTTGTTTCATTACATTCAGTAGTCTCATACCCAGTTCACACTTACAACGCCGACGCGATGCAACTGTCTAGTTGAGTCGCGTCGGCGTCATAGGTCTGAACTGGGTTCATTCAACAAATTATCTAACTTTTGGAACAATTTTGACATCGTTTTATCATCCCCATCTCAACTGACAAAACTCTCGCCAACAGCATTTCTACACGGAAAAATGCTATATTTATGGCGCAAAGTGTGTTCTTTCGACCTATAACAAAGACATCAAAAATACTGAAATACGTTCGTCAGACTGAACGGAGGAGAAGCAAGAAAGATAGCGAAAAACGTAAACCCTATACAAATGACACGGAAAAAAATGACGCACTGCACCCTCTTACTCCACAGTGGATATTATTTATTGAAAATGTAAGTTTTGAGCGAAAAGTAAAACAGCAACAGAATGACAAATTCGTTCTGTTCTGACCTGGTATGGTTCTGGGTGTCTGTGCTGCCGATTTGGGGGCGACTTTCTTTGCAGGAACGTCACCGGCTGGAACGTTAACAACTTCGGCATTATCAACATCCTTGAATACAACAGCAGCGGCGGTCTCGCAGAACTGTGATATAACCTCTACGCTTTGGTCTATTACATGCACTTCATGCAGGCTTCGTGACGACATCGGCTGCTTGAGAAAATTCCTCACGGCCTCCAGAATAGTGTTCGCTGCTAGTCGAAGAGGAAATCCATAATTTCCTGTACTGATTGCCGGCAACGCAACACTGGCAAATCCTCGGCTCTCGGCTTCCTCGAGAATATTGAAGACGGTTTCATAAAGAAGATTCTTTTCATTCATGTGGCCCGACGACCAAATCGGACCGACCGCGTGAATAATGGCCTTGCACGGCAAACGTCCGGGCTTGGAGACGTAGACCTGAGCGGGTAACAACACGCCGCTTGTCTTTATGAATTTACTGCATTCTCTCTGAATGTCGATGCCACCTGTTAATCACAGTACGAAAAACCGGCTGATAACAAAATAAAAATAGCAGTTTTTAGTCTTTTTATGTGCACACTCTGCTTTCCTGCATAAAAAGAGGTTGTCATAAACATTGAAAAGACTAGCTAAATATATCTCAGTCTTAATTCTCGTATATTCAAACGAGTTTGCGCAAAATTCAATAAATGACAGCTAGAATTCCATTTTCCGGAGTTTGTCAATGTTAGACCGGCATTCAAAAAACTTTTTGGAATTGTTGTTGCAGTTCTTACAAGTCAGACATTGTCGTCCAACGAAAAGCGTCTCAAATAAGCACAAGCGAAAATTACAAGACAGACGGAAATATTATTCAGCATCGAGGAACATCGAAATGCAATGGCCTTGATAAATCTCAGTGTATTTGAGATTTTACCGGAACTTGAATTACTAAGTTTTAATACTCTGCTACATAACAGTCGTATTTTTTTCGGCGTACTTGGAGTAAATGTCCTAACATACTGGTGTCACATATTTGTGTTTTTAATTGTGTTTTAATATTGTACATCTTCTTATAGTTTAGTTTATTTTATTTTAGTTTTTTTTCTTATGCTTTCTGTCTGTCTGTGCTGCCTTGTCTGTTTTCTATGGGCCTTGTGCCTGAGTCAAATAAAATGACTGACTGACTGAATACCTTTGTCAACAATGCTCCTTGCGACTCCGCCAGCATGGTCCAGTGAACCGTTGGCTGCGTTAACAACTGCGTCCACTTTGTACTCCGTTATGTCACCAACAACGATCTTCGTAACAAACTTCTTATACATCGTTATCATCATCTTGACGCCAGGACCTGCAGCGGGATGACTCATTACCGCTGGTCTTTCCGCAACGCTTTCGGTCACTTCTCCGATAAAGGCGCGGTGATTTGCTTCGATGTATCTCAGATACTGACGGCCACGTGCCGACTGCAGATACTGCGGGATTCCCGGGCCATCAATCGTTTTCTCGCGTTCGACAACCTTCGCCAGAAGGCCCTGGATACGTTTCACGGCGTTCCGCAGGCCGTGAACAGTGCCGCGAATCACGAACCCGCTGCCTCTGCGGACGTCATCCGCCAGCATGGTAACTGAAACGTTGCACGCGACAAAGTCGCCACAGATTGCCGTGATTTCATCGCGCAGGTACATGTTGACAACGGTTGCCATGCCGACCGTTGCTGCAGCCGCAAACTCCTCACGGATTGCATTCTCTTTGAAGAAGTTCTGAATGCGTTCCAGAACTCCGTCGGCCTGGCCAGAAGAACACGTTATCGTGTAAGAATGGTCGGTCTCGTCTATCAGAAGAGTTGGCATTTCGCTGGTTAAAGACAGTTTCAGATTCTGCCAAGCGGGGATCTGGCGAGCCGCCGACTCAGAGTCGTCCAGTTCGACCGGTTTGCGTATAAAAGCAGACTTTATTGCAGCCACGGCTCGACTGACCTAAAACAGCAAACATAACTGTAGTAATAATAAAGGTAAAAAAGCAACCATCATGCACTTGCTACAGCGCTGCTTAAATGAGCCAGACTCGTGACCAGAACCGTTTTAAAATCTTGGAAGTGGCAGCTGATTAGCATGAGCTAATGATACCGCGACGCACTATGCGGCCATCCACTGTCCGCGCCAACGAACAACTGGATTAGTGGTGCAGCCAACAGACATACCACTGCCCCAATCAGCCGCACCAAGCCATCCCATTTATGCCGCAAGCTGCTACAAATTTCGCATCTCTCTAGTAACTAATGCGACTACAGCACACAAAATGTGGGTTTATGTGGGACTAACTAGTATGATGTGAAAAAATTACGTAGCACACAGACCCAAAATACAGATCACTAAGAAGAACAAGAAATTTGAGTTAATGCTCACGAGACGCGCAAAAGCCTATAGCAGTTCCGGTTCACGCTAAGTTAATATACAAATACCAAATTCTCTATCTGGATCGCATAACGATAGTAGCGTGGCGTCACTTTGTGAATGATATAGACTTGTGTCGCAGCCCGAAATCGCCAAAAATCCATAAAACCCCTTATTTTGGCGTTCAAGGTCATTCAAGGTCATTGAATTCGGCGCCAATCGACAGCCAGTGTACGACTTCTTATTAGTGATTAATAGTAACCTAGGCCATATCTCGCACCGTTACTGAGATACAGCGACATATTGGCCAAAAATCGCAAATTTTGCCCACCCCCCTCTCATTTAGCGCTTTCGTTCGGGGTGACCCCCTTCGAATTTATGGAAAAGCTTTACGGTTCCTGAAACTAGAGTCTTTGAGGCAGCAGACGGTGAAGATTTGATGATCCTAGCTTGCACCGTTTTTGACTGATCCACCCGGGTGACGGACAGACGGACAAACAGACAGACTTGTGATGGCCAAGACGCGCTGAAAGCAGTAGCTGCTTTCGCGCGTAAAACCATTTTATCGTGACGACGACAACGTTCAAACGAAACCTAAGAAGAATTAATTTAAAAAACAAATACGATCTGACGTATAACCTTATCCTGATTTTCTCCATAAACTTCAACTTCTTTTCCAGCAGTGTACCAGATAACGCCAGTGATGGGAGTGAGAAGTTGGTTCAAGTGGCGACGGAAGGGCTCCTGCTTCAATATGTCGATCACGTATTCGTCCACTTGCACCACTTCACTGTGCGCCGACGCAAGCATCTGGTACATCTTCAGTTTCCACGCAATAACCTTGTCCGGTTGACCTTCAAGTACGACTGTGCCATCGACAACAGTTGCTGTGAGACTTTCGGCCGATTCGGTTTGAAGAAATCCGCACATTCGTAGCAGGGAAAGCTTGTGCTCGGTGAGACCGGGGACCTTCTCGGATATCCGTGACTTTGAGCGCTGAATTTCGTCAACCAAAGCCGATTGAAGACGTTTAAGTTCGGCAACCGTCGCTCGACATTTTTCCCGTTCGCCGACAACGTTAACACAACATTTCTCTCCATCCAGTTGAACATAAACACTTTTGTCAACCTCTGGAAACCGTCTCTTCCACCGTTCAACAAAACGTGTCCACGTGTCCTGCAGTACGTCAACGTCTTCGGCCTCTATTGCATCCAATAACTCAGTAAATCGGTCTTTACATGCTTTTGAGACTGCCATACTGGATGCTCCATTACTGGCTTCAGCAAAAGCTATCCGCACTTCACCGCTGTCGAGTGTGGTAGCCGAGTCCGGCCAGATAATGGTGCAAGCCGGCGATAAGCCACCGAGAGACGCCTCAATGCGAGAGCGTACAGCATCGGCGTGCATCAAGAACTGGATGATTCGTCGGTCGCAGTCGACAGTAATGGCTGGCGGTGTCCAGCATGGAGCAGTGCCAGATCCTGGCGCCACCGGACCTAGACATTCATAGTACGCCGCAACTGTAAAACGACGACTTCCAAGCACGTGGTCGCCCGCCGCCAGAATTTCTGCAACAACTACAATCAAACACCAGACAACCACACTACATACAGCATAGCCTGTATAGTCGCTTTGTTTCTTTCCTATAGGCCACGGTATGCCACGACTTGCTAGACCAGATGCCATAATGACAATATGGCAAGTTGGATACTACACTGTGTCCCAAAAAAACATCCCCAACATTTTCAACTGTATCTTGAAAACCAATTAAAAATTTTTAATAATTTTTGGCACAAATATTCCTGACACAACTTGCCATCAAATGACCGTTCAGTTTCCCACCTCACCCAATGTATGCTTCTGTACTACCTAGGGAAAGCAGATCAAGCGAAATATGCATTAAAATAAACAAAAAACCTGAAAAAACATCCCCAACATTATCAATCCTACCTTGAATAAAGATTAGCAGATTTTAATAATAATTGGCAGAAATATTTATGACACAACTGGCTATGAAATAAGTGTTTTAGTTTTTACCTCACCCAACGTCTGCTTTTGCACTACCTGGGGAAAGCAGACCAGGCATAATACGTGTTAAAATGAATGGAAAAACGTCAATAAATTCCATCTGTCCTAATTTGTGGGCCCCAACAGCAGGTCTTTTACAAGGTATGACTTTGTTTTTACGCGTTATGTCAATTAAGCAATCATGTCGCATTGAAGAAAAAAGTGATATTTTGTTTGTTCTATTTTCCCCAGGTAGTGTAGAAACAGATGTTGAGTGAGATGGGAAATTAAATTGTCACTTGACGACAAGTTGTCTCAGGAATATTCGTACCAAAAATTATAAAAATCCGATAATCCTTCTTCACGTTATAGTCGAAAATGTCGGGGATGTTTTTTTTGGGACACAGTGTAGATGTGAATGAAATCGTAGCCTGTCCATTGTGAAAGTGTATCATGTTTATTTGATAAATGCATAAAACCATCAAGCAGCTCTTGGATCAAGCCTATAGCCTGAGCTTGGTTGAATTGCAAATTGCTGCACATCTGTTGCCGATAGCAGAATGGTTAGTAGAATTGCATACAGGAACCTCGAAAACACTATTGTGACTGAAAACGTGAACATTTATTATCGATGAGTGATAAAGTTTGACTGAGTTTGGGTGTATGCGTGTTGTGCAAATAGGTCTGGGTGGACTGTATGGTGATAATGAGCTACATGAGAGAATGGATCCGACGGCTGTTATGAAAACTGTTGACTCCACACTGTGGAAGCATTTCGAAAGATTCGCGTACGTTTTATGTTTAAATTCGTTGCAAAGCTACAGCTTTTTTGCGGTTTTTGCAGTGTGTGGTTGATATCCACAACTAGCATTGTCGTTAAGTTTTCTTGGTCTGTTTCAGCGTGGTTTACTTTTAGTTAATCCTGCAGATAAATGCTGATGGTAACATGTAGTGACTGACGCATATTGAAACCAGCAAAAAATCATAAAAAGGCAATATTATTTAGCCACGTACATAATAAATTTAGGTGCCGTAGCTAAGGTAGTAATTTACAGTGGTGGGTGTTTGTCATGATTACTGAGAAGTTGTTAAAGCACTGAAGCAGCATTTTGATATTAGGTGTGAAAGTTTCTATAATATATACAACTGTCATGGTGGGATTATATACTGAACCTGAAAGAGAAAGTGATAAACTTCAGGACTGCAGTTAGAAGTTTTTGGGTAGCTGATTTCGGTTCTCAGTAATTGCATCAGTTATGTTATACTTTACAGCTGGCTACGTTGTGTAGAGTTTCAAACTTTGCTGAGTCGAGTTTAGAGTAGTTGAAACTGTAACTTGAAACCAAGCCATAACCCTATACACTAACACCCACTCTAACCCTAATTATAACTCCAACCCATGACACCCACTGTAACCGTAATTAAGTACCACAACTTGAAAATTGCCGAATACTGGTATTCGATGTTCGATGCATTGCCAAGTTTCGCAACTCTACAGTGCATCTAGCATCAAGTTGCGTAAACTTGAAACTCGAAAATCATCTCAACGTTTTTTTTATCTGCCGTTGTGTGCATGTTTGCAGTGGAGTGGCGAATAGCAGCGGTGAAAAAGACAGTGAGAGGAGTTCTCTCGTGGCATCAGCATTGGCAACGTTCTTCAAGCAGGTTCCAGGCTACGTGAGTGCCAAGAGCGGTCTCGACAAGTGGCCAACGTTTGTTGCGAAAGACAAGAAAACCGTTTTGTCGAGACTGAATAAACCAAAAGTAAAGACAGCTTTGACTGATTCATATTAGTGTACTGGAGTGTTGTGCAATGGTTAATATCTTGGCTAGTTGGCAACTTTGGGATCATTGTCGAAAACATAACATAACAGATAGATGTTGTGCAGTTGACATCAAACAGTTTTTTAAAATTATTTGTAAATCAACATTTTTTCTTATTCGTTTTAGCTACTCAGTTACATTTGGCTGTTTCCAGGTGTTTCTTCATTCTTATTTTTGAACTCCAAGAAAGGTCAGCTAAGCTTTGAAAGAATTTATGTAATTATAGTAGTTAGAGTTTGATGGTAAGCCAAATTGGTTGGTACGTTTTAGAATGTGTCGCAGAAGTCACACATTTTCCAGCAGCAGCAGTATGTGATGACAACTTTTTGTGCTGTCTGCCATGGCATACTGTGCGGAATCGGCTTTCAAGGATATCAGTGCAACAGTAAGCAGTTTTCAATTCTTGTCAGTTAGTAATTTATACACTGCTGTCATCTGTATATACCTCTTCCATTCGGTTTTTGTAATGTTATAACGTCTGGAAATTGCTTGGTTGTTTTATAGTTGTATGACAGTGAGTTTCAGACTGAAGTAGCTCATTTGTGCTTAAATTTTTCACCATCGATGTTCGTGCCGTCTGCAGCACTAAGAGTAACAGTTTGCATGTCGATCACAGGTGCAAACACTTCTGAAAGTTGGAGAGCACCAATTTTGTCTGTTTTCTTTTTTTTCTCTATTGTCTTTATTTTCCACTTTTGCTTTCAGCTTTGCTCTCCATATTCAGCTATGTGGTTGTGGTTGTGCAACACCACCGGCAGGTTTTGGTGAAGCCTGGCTGATAAATGCATTTGGACACATTTAGAGTAGCAATTGAATCCAAAGCTCTGTTCTGAGGAGCTTGAAGATGTCGTCCTGACCCCCAGCTGTTTGTTAAAGTCGGTGCTGATTGTAGTTGTTAACTTGGTGCATTGCTTGCAATTTGCAGAGTGTGAGTGGAATGTGCATAAGTCGTGCCTGGACGCTGTGAGAGACACGTGCAGTGGCAAGAAAAGTGTATCTGGACCTAGTGCGAAAGAAATTAAGAAACGACCAGCGTCGATGATATTCAAACCATCACAGGTCAAGCCTTCGTCGAGAAACAGCGATGTCATATCGTTAGGTGTGTAACTGTGTTACTTGGATTTTGTTGCTTAGTTACTTCAGTGTAGCGTGCAGGTGTGTCTTTGATTAGAAATATTGTTCAGCTGTGATATCTTCTTATTTTTGTTGAAATTCGTAGTTACGTTTCGTTGGTTGTGCCACTTGGGATTTATTTTTTGAGCTTTTGTTCAGTTGTGGCTGCAGGTGTTCGATTAGCATATTGTTGGCATTGCTTGCTCTGCATAAGAGGGAGTAAAACGAAAAATTGTACTAAATATCAAATTAGATTTTTTAAATGTCTTCTTAAACTTGAAAGTAAATAAGCCCCAATTTTTACTTGCAAGCAAGATTAATTCTGGGCAACATTTTCTTAGATATTTGTTAATCAGAAATGATGAAACAAAATAATGATGCAGAATATTTGTGGTTTCTTTTTGCAGTTTTTATGCATGTTTTGTTTGATTTGATCTTCACTGTGGCATAAACTTTTGATGAAGCATTTTTGCAGATAGATATGATGTGAAAGTTTATTTGATTTATAAGTCGGTGTTTTTAATTTATTCTAAATACTAAGTTATTGTTATGCACCTTTTTTTCAGTTACTGCTTTGCAGCTCCTGCATTTAGTGCTGTATTTTCAGTTACAGCTGCTAAAAATCTGGTGTGTACATTTATTGTTGTTTACCAAGTTTTGAAAAGAAGAAAGGGTGACTTTTTAGCAGCATGTAGTGTTGATGTGATGGGCCTCGAATGAATTGCAGCTAAAGATGCCGGTGTATCAGATACAGGCGCTGTGCCTAGTGACAGGGCTGACTTGGAGATGATCGGTAAAGTCCGATAGCTGACCATGATTTCTACTGTTTAATTGTTGCGTAGTCATCACGTGCATGGCTTTGCTATACTAACAGTCACGTGTTTCATTCATTACCTGTTCGCACTGAAGCAGCACTGGTATTAGAGCTCAGCTGGACGACTGATCTTGTGAAAAGTGACAAAAAATTAGGATGGAATGTACAAGAAATTGAATGTCTGGAGTGGTATAAGGAGGACATTTGAATCACTGAATTATTAACTATTTTTTTGCAAATGCTAAATGTGTCAAATACGGAACGATAATTTAACAAGGCAATCATTCCGCTCAGCCTCTCGATGTAGTTTACTTAAAATATCAATATTAATGATGCGTTATTAACGCATGCGTTAAAAAAATTAATGCAATGCGTTAACGTGTTTAAAAAAATAACGCTTCAACAGCTCTACTGAAAACGCAAATTGTTGCATGCCATTAGCATTTTTGTTTTGTTTGTACTATTATTGTTATCGTAGTTAAGTTAGTGTGAAGCATGCTTGCATGTGTAGTCATACTAAGCGTTGCTTTGCGTTATAACAGCAACAGCACCTCCTGGAACTGTAAAGCCTTTCCAACGACACAATGCTTCTGAGCCTGACGTTGCCAGCACTTTTTATCCAGCATATACACTTCCCAGAGGTAAATAGTTGGACTGACGTGAAGGCTTTGGCTGTGATCTGTGGCTGTTTTTTTTTTGCTGTTAAGTGATTTTGTTATTAGTCCGCCCGGAAGTGATATCTTTCAAAGTGGACTTATATTTTGCTGGCATTTATTTTTTTTCCTTGTGAGATCTCCGAGCTCCGTCGGCCGATCGCCGTGAAATTTTGCATTGTGATCGGAAGTGTGTTTGATTTTATAATCTTGGTCCAAAATTTCAGGGGCCCTCCTCAAAAAAATTTCAGGGGTCAAAAAACATACAACATTTGGCCCAATTTTGAACAACTTCAAAGTTTGATGCCAGTGTCTCTGGAACGGATAAAGATATTCAAAATTGGACAAATACCTAATCGACCGTGATTCCTCTTTGGTGAACTTTGGTCTACTAATTATGGAGATCTCAATGTGGTATCATTCCCACCCAAATCAACTTTTTCTGAAGACTATATTTTGGCCCCTAAGGGGTTCTGCACCCCCAAATTTTTATACGTGCTAGAGAATGACCAAGTATTACTAGCACACCCCCACCGGGGACAGGAGTCCCCTTTACAATTTTTGTCAAAGGGGGTCCAAAATGGCTTAAAATTTCGTGTATTACGCTAAAGATTTTTGGAGCCAGGGGGAGTAGCCTTATAAGATTTTTTCATGTGACGTGCCACTAGGTGGGGCTGGTAAGCTGTGTACAACTTTGGGGGACACCACTTTCTTTAAATTTGGGAGGGCAAAAAATGTCTGAAATTTAGTACATTTTACGACAACTTTCGACTTTGACCGCAAATATCTCTGGATCGGATAGAGATATCGACAAGCGATAAACGGCGTTATCAAATAAACAAATAAACAACAAATAAAAATTGGTGAACTTTGGTCCACTAACACCAGAGATCGCATGCCTAATGTTTACCTACCTTAAGTTGACAGTGTGCATTCTGTGTATACTAATGAATTTGAGTTTGGGATATGTGACTTTGCTACCGGGGGAATTTCACCTCCCCCCCCCTGAATTTTTTCCCAATCAGACTTCGGGTGCCGGGCGGACTCACATTGGGCTTTGCCCCAAATTTCTAGTTTTTTTTTGTTTTTTGACATCAGCTATGGTGAATGAATATTGACATTATGCATGGTTTTGTTAACAGCACACGGACGGCATATCGGCTTGTTGCTGATTTGATTTGTAGTTTTAGTTTCATTGTTATGCCCCAGAACCTTCGTTTCAAATCACTTGGTCTTAGTAGTTATTTGTGTTGCATGGTTATGTTATTTATGTGAATTGACATCTTTGATAAAAATGGTAGTTTATTTCAGAAGTCTGCAAATCTAGCTGTTAATGAATGGACGCAAAAAGCATTTTGGTCATTCCAAGCATTGATGACAAGTGTGATGACAAGAGATAATATTGTGACATGACTTTGCTACAAGTGCAATGCACTGTGATAATTTTGTGAGAACAATTTTCATAGCTATCTCGTATACACTGTGTCCGGAAAATAGTAAACCCTAGACATTGTACATTAAAAATGTAAAATCTAAAGAAATCTAAATAAAATTTTGTTTACTTGATTCCCAATAAATAGCTGAAGCGATCGTCAAATTTTGTTGAAAAATATTATTTCCTAGTGGAGTTATAAATTTTTCAATATCAAGAACAAAATATCTTCATTAACAATATGGTGTTACATAAGTAAACCATATATATTTGTATAACTCCAACAATCAACATCTAATTCTGACAAAAGTTTACATCAACAATGCGTTATCTATTGGCAGTCAAACTGCCAAATTTCAGTTAAATCTATCTATGCAAACAATAGCTACAGCGGCTTTTGTGAGGTCACCCCAAAACGTGATGTGTTCGTTGTTAAGCAACCATTTGTTTAATCCTGGCAGTGTCCACGGCTTACTGGGAAATTCCGCGATAAACTTTTTGGCACCATACCATTTCTTGTGTCTCAACAGTTTAATTAAAACATGATCATCTGCAGAAAATATCATTTTGTCATTGTCTACGTTGATTGCATCAACAAAGGTCACTTAAGATCGAGCGGCTGCAGTAGGCTATGTAACGCCATATTGCTAACCAAGATATTTTATTATTGATATTCAGTTATTAATAACTTCACCAAGAAATAATATTTTTTAACGAAAATTGTTGATCGCTTCAGCAGTTAAATGGGGATTACGTGTATGAAATGTTATTCAAATTTGTTCAGATTTCATTTGTATTGTACAATGTCTAGGGGTTTACTTTTTTCAGGACATAGTGTAGTAATGTCATTATTGTACTGCACGTTTAACGGCGAATTAGGTGACTGAACAGATTGTGAACTACAAAAAATTAGCAGTCGGCAGAGTCTCGTATTGGATTTCGTGGCCGTTAGAAGTACTGATGGCTAAAAAGAAGTGATGGATCTGGTATCAACGCATACTGAGAAAGTTGATCTGTTATGTAATTCTTCGAAGCTACGGAGTTAAATCAAAATTTCACAGCACATATTTTTTACATGTATTTAAAGTTTTTTTTGACATTGATATACGAGTTTTATATACAAGTGGATATGATGATTATTTTCGGTTTGATGTAGTGTGTGTAATTGACATTGTTTAAAGCAGTTGTTACCAATTGTTAATCATATTTGGAAATGTTGTTTAGAGCATGGTGATGACTATGGCAGAAGACGTAGTGATGAACTGAGCGTACGCAGCCCTGAGTCGACTGTTAATTCTGACTTGTAAGCCATATTTTGAATATATGTAAAAAGCTAGAAATTTTTTTATACGTAGCATGAGGCCCCTGAGAATACATGATTTCCCCCCTCCCCTAACTGAGTATATGGCAGCCTTTTTACCGACTCTGCATATTACGGAAGTCTTTTGTACTGGTACATGTTGTTTTTCCTTTATCTCTTGGTTATAATGTTTAATGTTTTTTGCTAATTTATGAACGTGTTTGGTTATCTGCATGGCATAGATTAAAGGGATAGCAACTGCACATTGTTTTAATGTCATATTGGTCGATTTCTGGCTCACTTTTGATGATGCTGACGATAAGCAATTAATATCTAAGTAACCTGACATTGTGCTGGTGTGATGTGAACAGTGACCCTGGAGAAGGAACGTGGAAGTCATTAACACAGCTCTCTTCTGCTACAAGGTAATGTTGCTGTGGTCCAATTGAATTTCTACTTTTTACCCACTGGATTTTTGCTTGTGTGTGGTAGCAGAACAGTACAGTACATTTTGCTGAGAATATTGTATTATTTGCTTAAAGACCGATTAATAGCCAGCTCTGTCCATCGTGTAAAACGAGGCAGAAAAATTAAGAGAAATGAATAAAGAACTGGAAAAATTAAAGGCAGTAGGCTTGCATAGTTGATTAATGGTCGTGTAGTCGATCCGTGATAGATGTGATAAAAATGATTGTCATTTCAGATTGCTTCTCAGTGATCATTATTGTTGCATTTGTCTTATGGGTCATCTATAAAGGACGTCCCCAAAATATCAGCCAAAACTGACCCATTATCCCCTCTTGTCCGCTTTTTCTTGATTGGTCAAAACCCTTCCTCTTTCCCTTCCCTGTGGACGTTTGCACTTGGACTTGGAGGATACCGCCCATCAGCAAGTGCAACGCTACTGCTGTGTCATGGTAGGGGAGAGGAATCTCGTCTCACTCATCTGCTGACGGCTCAGGACTGCCTCAGTGCTGGGGTCGTGTTACAACTTGTGTCAGTTACGTATGTCTGACCTGCCCTGTTGCTGATGCGGGATGCTGTGAGCTGCACAAGCTCACTCCTTAATAATTAAATCAGATGCCTATATGTGTATTTTGTGTAAGTGCGGACGGCCGCTTTTACTGAAACCCTCTCTCCCTTATCGGCTTTTGTCTGCATTCAGCTTGACCCCTCTTCCCCTCAGTGCGGACTTTTTTTAGAGATGACCCCTTTTGTGCTTAGGGCTGATATACATGTGTGCATTGCAGTTTGCTGTACGGAACGCCACATTTCTTGATAGAATCTGTAAAAAACGAGAATTTAGTTTTTTAGGAGAAATAACAATGATTAGTTTCACTTGAGCATTCAGATAGTGGCTTTGGACGAATAACAGTAATAGAAAATGCCATTTATATTCAGTAATGCAAGAATATTGACTTATGTGATCCTAACTGACTTGGAGTAGCTCAGAAAAATTGGACAGTTAGTAGTAGTAGTAGTTAGTTATAGTTGTAGGTAGGGGAGGGTTGTAGTTATAATAAGATATCATTGTATATTTGCCAGGTTTTCGGATGTAAGCTCCAACGAGCAAGTCGAAACTCAGATTAACGATTCCGATTTCGAGACTGAACCTGAGTTGCCTTCTCTGAGTAGCTTTATCTCAAAGGACGTCCTTCGCAAGCTGAAAGATGAAGAGAAGAAGTGGCAAGAGGTCGTTAATGGTAAGCATTGTGCTCTTGCAGTGGTTCTTAACATTAATGTCATGATGGTAGTTGAAGATAAGTAAAAATACTCCATATGTTTCGAGTTTATTAATGTGTTCAAAACACATATAGTCATGTAGTCATATAAGTCATGTAATCACTAGCACTGGCGATGTTTACCGATTTTGTCGGCTAAGGATTGGTGTATACCCTACCAAGAAAAATTTGTCAGTTTTGCCAGAGAGCACAGTATATTGTTCTTGGAAAAGCGTGGAATTTTGCCGTTTAGCTTTTGGAAAATGGTGTTGGCAAGTCTGTATGAACTGTGGTCTATGGAAGGAGTTTGCACTGACATGTAGATGATTGCATCTGTGTGTCTAGAACTGTTCCACACCGAGCGAGCACACGTGCGTAACCTCAAAGTGATGCAGCAGCTCTACTATCGACCAATGAAGGAAGTCAGCGATTCGGCGATACTTGCAGAATTCGTCAGTTTACTCTTTCCAAACATTGATGACATGATCGAGCTTCATGGTAAGTTGCCTGCACAGTTGATGGCATTGTTTCAAATTGTAGTGAGATTAGCTTTTGAGTCATGTCACCTGTGAGTGAGTTAGTGTGTAGGGTTTAATGTCCCACCTGACACAGTGTAGGCCATTTTCGGGACGGCCTTTGCAGGCAAAATTGTACATACACATAATGAAACAAAAAGTTTAACCTTTACAGAAAGTTTGACCTTTATGAAACATAAAACACACAAAATGATTCTATACCTAAAATTGTAAGAACTGCCGATTATAATTATGCATATGTAATGATAATGGCGGTTTTAATAATCTTCCCTGTTATACTCCAGACAGTCATTGATCTCATAATGGTGAAATGGACATAAAGCAATGTGTAATGCTCCTGTTCTTGCTGTGGTTTTGAATACATTCATACTGTCACTAACTGCTGCCAAAGACCGAAGTCTCTCTTTTCACAGAAGTCTGTTTATCGGTCCAGAAGGTTACTCAAAAAGATTGTACGGATATAAATTTTGATCAAATGATAAGCAGAGTTCAGCTTGGCATATCTCGGAACCATTGATTAGTTTTTGGTGCAGATTTGGATTTGGATGCAGTTCCAGAATTTTTTGGTCAGTGTCATTGGCTCATTTCTCTGTACCACTTGTTATCCTGTGAAATCTGCATGGTGGTGTTATTTCTGTTGCATGTTATGGTACTTGAGAGTTCTGCATTTGGTTCATTTTAGCAGTATTTGTTTGTGGCTGTATGGAGAGCTGTGATGAATGCTGATGCTAGGTGCTCTGAATGGAGACTTCAAGAACAGGAAGAGGGAGAGCCAGCCTGCTGGACTAGTCTGTCACGTCGGTGATATACTTGTTCGCAGGGTATGTTGGCGACGACTTTACTTCTCTTTTGCAGTATTTATATGAGGCATTTTCAATAACAAGTTGTTTTGTGTTTAGCTTTCTAGAGATGTGCAGTATAGAATGTGTAGTGTTAAAAGGCAGCTTTCATTTGTGTTCTCGGAACATTGTTGGGTGTGAAATTAGCGTTGAATTGAGGTGGAATATTTGTATTGAGCTCGGCAGTACCAGCAGTCTCAGTGTGGGAATGGTTGTGTCTTTAGTGCAGTTAAGTTGTGTAACATGGTATGTTTGTGACAGTTTACCGAGTTGGAAGGTAAGAAGTTCATGGATGTCTGCTCAGTATTCTGCCGGGATCAGAAGCGAGCTCTGATGCTTCTCCGCGACAAGCAGCGTGACAGCAAGTATCAGCGGCTAGCACAGATTATGCAGGTAACACACACACAGCGCAGTGTGGCACAGTATTCTGCTATTCGCCATACTGAACATAAGGCCGATCTATCCAACCTGATAGACCACCATCCACTCTGACAGCACTTATTGTATCTCTGTATAAAGATTCCAGGATCCTGATAATCTTGTCATCGTAATTTAAGTACCTCATGACGTGCCACAGTCCAGCCCTCCAGACATTATCTTATCTACTGCATTTGTTTATCAGTGAAAATAACAAGCTTGAGCTGTCTCACATTTATCTTTCTTGCCTGCACTGTTGCTAAAACATGTTTCATGCTGGCTAAAACTTTGCTTTTGGGTCTGCCTCTTATGAAAGTAAAATTGGTAGTACTACGATTAACAGTTACAGTTTATTAACCAGTAGTTTTCAGTTATATCCAGATTGTTGTACTGTTATATGCACAGGATGCCTGTCTGAACCCACTGAGTCGGCGGCTTGCTCTGAAGGAATTGCTTCCGACTGCCTGGCAACGTCTAACGAAATATCCACTACTTATTCAGAAGCTTCTGTCATGTAAAGGTCTGTGTTTGTCTGATTCTTGTTTGCTTTACAGTTACATCACTGAGTTTCGTGATTTGTTACTGATGTTACCATTTATGGACCTTACCTGCGTCTTCATCTTGTTCATAGCACCTGCTTCTGTATTAATCATATGGCCGGACTTCAGTAACCCAAGATGGAATATTTCAAGGGGAAAATGACTTTGGTACACAAAAACCAACTGTGTGCATGTGTAATAACTGTCATTTTGAGTTCAACTAGCCTACTTGTTAGTGGTGTTATTCCAGGCCACTGGCTTTTGGCCTTTGGGAGCTGCAACAGTTGGTGTTTTCATGCTCATTGCTTTTCTTGTCAGCCAGCCAACAGCATAAAAGCACTGTTCTTGTTTGACAAAACAGTGCACTAAGTCAGCCAGATCTGCTAAGAGTTGAATAAGGATATTTTGCAGAAGTTGCTGTCGGAAGTTGAGTATTGTAATTATGGACCGATAATGTGAAAGGAAATTGTAGTAACAGTATGTGCTGTTTTTAGTTGTATCAGAGTTGAACACTTTAATTTTGTGCTGATAAGTTAATTCTTAATAGAAAAGATTTGTTACAACATTGCTCATCAGGTGTAGCATGTTTTGCTACATAAATGATACATGCAGGCTTGATGTTGGTGGACCCTGAGGAGAAGGCTCGGCTTGAAATGGCTCTCTCTGCCAGCAAGAACATTCTGAGTCATGTGAACCATGCCGTGCAGGAATGTGAGAATCGACAGAAACTTGTGGACCTCCAGCAGCGGCTTGACATTCGGCCCATTGACAGTTCGACGGACCCAGTCACTGCCCAGTACATGGTTAGCATGCTATCTGTGACTTCTTCAGAATCTGGAGTGAGTTAATGGTCTTTAGCACTGAATTGTAGTTGAAATAATAGTCCGAGTTTGGTAATTGGTTGAGATGACACTGTAATGCTTAAGATGTTAAAACATTGATTGGATGTGAAGTTATATACACCGGGCCCCAAAATTAGCGGCCCTCTACAGATGAGTTAGTGCAGAATGGTTAATACCTGATAAATATTTTTTTACGCAATTCTAAACATTCATGGAGACAATCATTCTGAACTACACTGTGTACCAAAAAAAACATCCCCAA